>CEQN01104815.1_pt1 | contig 48440 bp, 44 predicted proteins | sample 427011 | NCBI WGS metagenome assembly CEQN01 (sample SAMEA2621277, study PRJEB7988) | marine metagenome | biome: marine biome (ENVO:00000447); feature: deep chlorophyll maximum layer (ENVO:xxxxxxxx); material: "saline water (ENVO:00002010), including plankton (ENVO:xxxxxxxx)" | depth 120 m
AATCATGAATGATTTAGATATCCCCGTAATTACAATAGATGGTCCAAGCGGCGCAGGTAAGGGCACAATTGCACAGATGTTAGCCCTAGAACTATCTTGGAATATTTTAGATAGCGGAGCTTTGTACAGAACTTTGGCTTATTTCATGAAAGAAAACAAAATTTCTCTTAATAATTTCAAAGAAAAACAAAAAGAAATTGAGAAAAGATTCCATGTTTCATTTGACCCCGGAGTTCCTGGAGAACCTGTGAAAGTTATATTTGAAGATAAAGATATAACGTCCTTGGTAAGGACTGAAGAGATAGCTAAATTAACCTCTAACCTAGCTACAGAGCCTATAATCAGAGGCTTTATTAAGCCTTGTCAAAGGGACTTTATGCAAGCTCCAGGCTTAATAGCCGATGGCAGAGATATGGGAACTGTAATTTTTTCGGATGCTAAACACAAAATTTTCCTCACTGCTTCTGCAGAAGAAAGAGCTAAAAGACGACAAACACAGTTGAAAAGACAGGGTTTGGAGGTTAACATGCGCTCCCTTTTACAAGAGTTAGAGGAGAGGGACAAAAAAGATACTGAGAGAGAGCACTCTCCGTTAATCCCGGCCAAAGACTCTGTAATAATTGATACAAGTAACTTAAACCCTGAAGGAGTGGTAAAGGAAATTAAAACTTACCTATAGATAAGAATATGGCAGCTAGCTTTGAACAACTATTAGATGAGAATCTAAGTACCGTAATTATGAAACAAGGCAGTCTTGTGACTGGTATTGTGATAGATATTCTAGAGAACCATGTGGTAGTGCATGTTGGTTTAAAATCCGAAGCAGTTGTGCCTGTTTCAGAGTTTTATAATGAATCAGGTGAATTAGAATTAGTAGTAGGCGATGAAGTTCAATTAACCTTAGAGGCTATTGAGGATGGACATGGCAATACTCGTGTTTCAAGAGAAAAAGCAATTAAGCAAGAGGTTTGGAAAAGAATCGAAGATTGTTTGGCTCAAGATTCTGTACTTAAAGGGTTGATTACCGGTTCTGTAAAAGGCGGTATGACAGTAGATGTTCAGGGCATTAAAGCTTTCCTACCTGGATCTTTAGCAGAAGTCGTTCCAACTAAAGACTTGGAACATCTCGTCGGAAACTATGAAGAATTTAAAGTTATAAAACTTGATAAGGATAAAAATAATATAGTTCTTTCAAGAAAGGCAGTATTACAAGAAGTAAACTCTGAAGAAAGAGAGAAATTACTTTCTACTTTAGCTGAAGGGCAAGTTATACAGGGAGTTGTAAAGAATTTGACAGACTATGGTGCTTTTGTTGATCTAGGCGGAATAGATGGACTTTTGCACATAACTGACATTTCTTGGAGCAGAATCAATCATCCTTCTGAAGCTATCAAAATCGGTGAAAAAATTGATGTAAAAATAATCAAGTATGATGCTGAAGAAAAAAAGGTTTCTCTGGGCATTAAACAATTAATTGACGATCCTTGGGTAGGAATAGAATCAAAATTTCCCCTTGATACTTCGGTTCTAGCAACGGTAACTAATCTCACTGACTATGGTTTCTTCGCGGAGATAGAACAAGGTGTTGAAGGTTTGGTCCATGTATCAGAGATCGACTGGACAAATAAGAATATTCATCCTTCAAAGGTTGTTCAGTTAAAGGATAAAGTAGAAGTAATGATCTTGGAAGTTGATGAAGAAAAGAGAAGAATTTCTTTGGGACTTAAACAATTAACTGAAAATCCTTGGCAAGTCTTTGAACATACTCATAAAGAGGGAGATCGAGTTTCTGGAGCGATCAAATCTATTACAGATTTTGGTGTATTTATTGAACTTCAAGGAGGTATAGATGGACTTGTTCATCTTTCTGATATTTCATGGGATGAAAGTGAAGAATCAGTAAGATCTCTAAATAAGGGTGATGTGGTTGATGCTTTAGTTCTATCAATTGAAGCAGATAGAGAAAGAATTTCACTTGGCATGAAACAACTTTTATCGGATTCTTTAGGAGATTATGTTGAGGCTAACAAAAAAGGTTCTAGGGTAAAAGCCACTATTATTGGATCTTCAGATGAAAGAATTGAGTTAGAACTTAGCGAAGAAGTAAAGGGCTATCTTCCTATGAAAGACTACACTAACTCTATGTCAGATTTTGGCTTAGAGGAGGGTACAGAGATTGAAGTTGTAATAGCTAATATAAATCGAAAAGAGCGTGAAATAATTCTGTCTCTCAGAGCTCTAGAAAGGCAAGAAGAAAAGAGTGCCCTGCAAGATAATGCCCTCAAGAATAAGGAAATAGAAGAAGCTACGAAATCAAATATCGGAGACCTCATAAAGGCAGAAATGCAAGATACCGATAAAGCAGATGAATAAACCTGATTTAGTAAATAACATATCAGGTAAATCAGATCTCTTCACTGATGACGACATAGAAAAATCGGTTAATTTAATTCTTGATTTAATTTCTGAATCTTTAAGAAACAATCAAAGAGTAGAGGTAAGAAATTTTGGAACATTTTCAATAAAGTCAAGAGAAGAAAGATTATCAAGAAATCCCAAAACTGGCACCTCTGTGCTAGTAGAGGCAAAAAAACACCCTTATTTCAGAGCTTCTAAAAATTTAAAACAATCTTTAAACAAATAAAAAGAAGAAGTTGTATAGTATCCTTGATTAAAGAGGGATAAATGTCAGAGGATATAAAAAATAAGGTAAAACAAACCTTCCAGGATTCAATTAATGTTAAGCAAAAGATTATTCAAGATAGGTCATATGAGATTCTTATAGAAGCAGGAGATATCATAGCTAACTCTATATCCAAAGGAGGTAAGCTTCTCTTATGTGGCAACGGGGGTTCCGCAGCAGATGCTCAGCATCTGGCAGCAGAATTCCTTATAAGATTAACATCTGATGTAAATAGGCAAAGCATCCCTGCTCTTGCTCTTGCTCAAGATACTTCTACTCTTACTGCCTGTATAAATGATTATGGTCCTGATAAAATTTTTAGAAGGGTCTTCTCTTCTTTATCTTCTGATGGAGATATACTATTGGCTATTACTACTTCAGGAAATTCTATAAATATTATTGAAACTCTTAAATCGGCTAAAGAGAAGGGTATTTATTCCATAGGTTTTTTAGGTAATGGAGGCGGGGAGGCACTTTCTTATTGTGACCTGGCATTCATAGCTCCTAGTAAAATAACAGCAAGAATACAAGAAAGCCATATCACTGCTGGCCATGCTCTATTACAATATACTGAGGATTCTTTGCTCAAGACAGGTTGGCTAACAAAAGAATAATTATGAGTTTATCAAGTATTTTATTGCTGGCATTGGTAATTCTAATGGGGATATATTCGTATTCTCTTTTAGCGCTTAATCAAACGATTGTTAATATAGATTTACTTTTTTTTGAGTTAGATTTCGAGATCGGAAAGATAATCTTAATTTCTCTCTTAATAGGAATATTGGTGACAATATTTCTTGAGGTTCTATTCTTTTCCTCCAAGAAGAGAAAAGAAGATGAATAATATTAGAGAAAAAATTAAAGAAAATATTATATCTCTTGGACAGGAAATAAAGAATACGCACATATCTGAGCTTAATAATTCTGATGGCCCTATAGCAGAGCCTATACAAAGTAATTTATTGACTTATGACTTTTCTAAACAAAGAGTAAATCAAAGAATATTAGATTATCTTTTAGAAATTCCCAATTTGATCAACCTTAAGGAATCTTTAGATTCATTGTTTGCAGGAAAGATAGAAAATCCTTCCGAGAATAGAACAGTAAGTCATACACTCTATAGGAGCGATAGTTCAACTGAAAATTTTGAACTTATCCAATCAGAAAGAGACAGGATTAAATCCTTCTTGGAACAAAAAAATATAAATCAATTATTTAAAAACTTAATTTGTATAAGCATAGGAGGCTCAAGGTTGGGACCTGAGTTGCTTTATGAGTTTCAAGCCTTAGATAGCCCTAAAAATATTTATTTTTGCTCAAGTTATGATTTACTTGAATTAAAGTCTGCTTTACTTAAATGCGAGCAAAAAGATACAGTAGTATTTGCTTCATCTAAATCATTTGAGACATCTGAAATCTTAAAGAATCTAGATTATGTGAAGTCTTGGCTTAGTCAGGAACCAGCTATTCATCAAGAAAATCACTTATATGGCATTTCAGCTAATGCTTCAGCCATGACCTCTTATGGCATCAAGGATTCTAACCAATTCTTGCTTTTAGACTCCTTGGGTGGAAGATTCTCAATATGGTCTGCAATAAGCTTACCTGCTTTTGTAAACTCTAACTATGGGTCATATCTAGACTTGCTCGAAGGTGCTCGACTGGCTGATGAATATACCAGTAAAGCGCCATGGGAATCTAACATATCTGTCATTATGGCTTTATTGAATATTTGGAACAGAAATGCTCTCAATATAAATAATCATGGAATATTTACCTATAATTATAAATTGCGTTCATTAACTAAATATATCAGTCAACTATCAATGGAGAGTAATGGCAAATCTACAAACTTCGAATCACACACTTCTCCTTTTTATACCACGCCATTAGTTTGGGGTGGATATGGGATTGAGAGTCAGCATTCAACTTTTCAATGGCTTATGCAGGGCAAAACAGAAACTTCTTGTGACTTTATAGGTATCAATGAAGATACAGAGACACAAGATTCACATGAAATGCTTTTATCTCAAGTATTGGCAATGACTCTTGGACACCAAGATAAAGTTAACCCTTATAAGACTATAAGAGGAAACAATCCCAGTTCAATTCTGCAACTCGATAATCCCGATCTAAAGAGTTTAGGCTTCTTATTGGCTTTATATGAACACAAGGTATTTATTGAGGCATTAATTTTGGGTATTGATTCCTTTGACCAATGGGGAGTTCAATTAGGAAAGAAAATAGCTTTAAACGCCAAAACCAATAAAGAATTTTTAAAAGGTTTCTACTCTTCACATCTTCTACCCAAATCCTAGTTTATAATTGTTTAATGAGTTTTTCCAAGTTTAGACCTATTATCTTGGCTGGCGGTGCAGGTAAAAGGTTGTGGCCTCTTTCAACCAAAGAAAAGCCTAAACAATTTATTTCTCTATTTGGAGATCTATCCCTTTTCGACTTAACTCTTCAAAGAATTAATAATAGAGACATCTTTAAGAAACCTATAATTGTTACATCGGAAGAGTATTTACCTCTTATTGAAGAGTCTTTATCCAAAACAGGAGTAGAAGTTGAGAGAGTTTATTTGGAACCAGAGTCAAAAAATACTTTTTCTGCTTTAGCCTTGCCTGTTATAGCTTCAAAAGAACTGAACCAAGAAGAAACATATATGGTTATGCCGTCGGATCATTATATACCTTTCAATAAATCATTTTATGAAACCTGCACCACCATTAAAAATCAATTTAAAAGAGATGCTCTTACTTTATTGGGCGTATCGCCTGAAAGCCCTTCAACTGAATATGGATACATTTCTTTTATGCCCTCAAATAACAGCCTCAAGTCCATTAACTTCTTCATAGAAAAGCCTAATTTGGAGAAGGCTAAACAGTTGATAAAGCAACCTGATACTTTATGGAACGCTGGTATCTTTTGTTTTGAAGGCAATTGGCTCACTGACTCTATAAGATTAATGCATCCTAAAATCTATAATCAGATACTTAAACTTTTGCCTCCTACTGAATTGAAGCAAATGTATTTTTATCCAAATAGAGATAAATTCGCAAAACTCATAGATGTATCATTTGACAAAGCCTTTGTTGAATTTAATAAAAATAATTATGTAGCTTTATTGGATGCTGGATGGACAGATCTTGGTTCCTGGCACTCCTTAAGCAACCTACAAAAAAACCCTGAGCACGGCCTTACTCTTTATACTGAAGGAGACTATTCTAGGACTACCAAACCTTGGGGTTATTTCGAAGTTCTTTTAGAAACTGATTTTTCAAAAGTTAAATTTTTATCAATAAACCCAGATCAAATGTTATCTATGCAAATGCACGAGCATAGATCTGAAACTTGGTACATAACACAAGGTATTGCAACTGTAATAAAAAATGAACTAACTTTTGTACTCCATCCTGGTGAGTCAATTGTTATTGATAAAAAAGAAAAACATAGAATTCAGAACTTCGGTCATGAAGTTCTAGAAATAATTGAAGTCCAAACTGGAACATATTTTGGAGAGGATGACATAGTTAGATTTGAAGATATATATGGAAGAAGAGATTTCCATTGAATCTTATTTTCCTATCCCTGAGACAGATAAGGAGATAAAAAAATTTATTCAAGAAGTTCCGGAATCTCCCGGTGTGTATAAGTTTTTGGATGAATCTTATGAACCACTCTATATTGGCAAAGCGAAAATCCTTAAAAATCGAGTAGCATCTTATTTTCGTAATTCATCAAAAACAAAAAAAATAATTAAACTTTTTGAGGAAGCAGCATTTATTGATTTTGCTTTAACTAATACAGAACTTGAATCTCTTTTACATGAACAATTCTTAATAAAAGAGAAAAAACCAAAATTTAATGTTCAATTTAAAGATGATAAGGGCTACCCATGGATAAAAATTGAAATATCTAAGGACTTTCCTGCAGCCAAATCTTTTTTAGGAAAAAAATTAGATAAAGGCAAGTATTTTGGTCCATTTCCAAACTCTTATGCAGTTAGAGATGTTTTAAAACTCATTCAAAAAACATTTAAATTAAGAAATTGCTCCGATTCGTATTTTAAAAATCGAAGTAGGCCATGTATTCAGTATGAAATTGGAAGATGTTCTGCTCCTTGCATAGGTTTAATAAGCAAAAAAGACTATTTAAAAGAAGTAAATAACGCAGAACTTTTATTGAATGGAAAGTCCAAAGAACTGATTGATAATTTTTACACTTCTATGGATAGTTTTTCAAAGAAGAAAGATTATGAAAAGGCAGCAATTTATAGAGACAGGATATCTGCTCTTAGAGATATACAGAGATCGCAAAGCGTAGCAGGTTTCAAAACAAGCAGGGATGCCATTTTTATTTCCTCGCACGGACGGAATATTAAGATTGGAGTTACATCCGTAAGCCAAGGGTGGGTTACTGGACATAAGAATTTTTCTCTAAATCTTAATTATGATGAAGAAAATATTTTGGAAAGCTTTTTAACAAATCAATATTTAACTAATCATAACTGCCCTCGGGCATTAATTACTAATCGACCAGTCAAAAATAAAAAGTTATTAGAAGAAGCGTTATATATAAAACATAAGAAAAAGATTTCTATTATTACCAAACCAGGTAAAAAAGATAAAGGCTTGCTAGATGTTTGTAAGGTTAATACAGAGCATGTCCTCAGAAAAGATCGGCATGATAAAAATATCACTTACAAATTTAAGAAATTAAAAGCTGGTCTTGAAATTAAACAAGATTTAAAAAAAATAGAGTGTTATGACATTAGCCACCATTCCGGTAAAAATGCTATTGCAGGATGCACAGTGTATACAGCAGAGGGCAAAGCAAGAGGACAATATAGAACTTACAATATAAGCCAATCGAATTCGGGTAATGATATTGGATCAATGGTTGAATTAATCGAAAGAAGATTTTTAACAAGAGAAAGGGAGGACTTACCAGATTTAATAATAATTGATGGTGGAAAAGTGCATTTAAAGACAATAATAAAGAAATTAGAAGATAGTAATATTTACCATATAGATATCATTTCTATTTCCAAGGGAATCAGGAGAAAGGCCTCTTTTGACACTATTCACCTCTCGAATGGAAAAAGTTTTTCTGTAGATAAAACAGAAGTATTTCATCAATTTATCCAAGAGATTAGAGATGAGACTCACAGATTTTCCATTGAAGCCCAAAAAAGAAAAATGAGGAAAACTTCTATTCAATCCTCTCTGGATGATTTATACGGGGTTGGCATAGTCAGGAAAAAACAACTTTTGAGATATTTTGGAAGTGTAGACCAATTGAAAAGAGCTGGTATAGAAGATTTACAAAAAGTTGAAGGCATTGGAAAGAAAGTTGCTCAAAACATTTATCATCAACTTATAAAAAGTTAAACATTTTACTTTTGAAAGATTGATATAGTTGCTAAATCATCTACCATAGTCTCCCATGGATACACCAAATCAAGAAACAATTCCTCGTGAAGGTGAGTTAGACCTTCTTCAGTTGTTTAAGATCTTATGGTTATACAAACTGCAGGTAGTTTTCTTAACATCAATATTTGCTATTTTTTCAGTTTTCTATGCCATTTCGCTGCCTAACATCTATGAATCAGAGTCTGTGTTGACACCTGTTCAGCAAGGATCTGGTCAAGGATCCCAAGCTGGAGGACTGGCCGCTTTAGTTGGCATAAATCTTAATGATGGTGGTGGAAATAATGTTGATGTTACTTTGGAAACATCTAAGTCATTTGATTTTTTCAAATACTTAGATGAAAAAAGAGATATAGCCAAGTATATTTCAGCCGTTGATAACTACTCTTACAGTGAAGATAAACTTTATTTTAATGAAGAAATTTACAACTCAGAAGAAGAAAAATGGGTTGTTGATGCTAATGGAAAAAGCTCTCAACCATCTCTGCTGAAATCGTATAAAACGTTTAAGAAAGAGCACTTCAGCTTCGTCAGAGATAAAATAACTGGACTTATTGAATTCAAGTTTGAACATCAATCACCTCAAGTCGCAAAAAATGTTTTAGATTTTATAATCAAAGACCTTAATCAATATATAAGAGATAGAGAAATAGTAGAGTCGAGAGATTCTATTAAGTTTATAGAGCTACAAATCTCGAAGACACCGGTACCTGAGGTTAGAAAGGCTTTAGCTAAGCTAGTCGAGCTTAAGGCTCAAAAGATGATGATAGGGGAAACTACCGATGAATATGCGTTAAAGATAATTCAAAGTCCTATAGAACCCGAAGCTCCTGCTTACCCTAGTAGAAGGATTATTTGTATAGTTATAACTCTCTTAGGAGGCCTTCTTTCATCAATTTCTGTTTTAATTTTTCATCAGATAAGAAACAGGAAAAGCTAAAATTAACACATGAAAGTCTCTGTTATAGGTGCTGGCTACGTTGGACTTGTCAGCGCATCTTGTCTTTCTGATTGTGGTCATAATGTTGTATGTATAGACAGCAATGCTAATAAGATCAAAGACTTAAAATCCGGAATAATCGATATATATGAACCAGGATTAAAGGAGATAGTCGAAAAGAATCTAAATTCGAAACATCTGTATTTTTCAGATGATATAGAAGATGCTCTTGAAGAAGATATAGGAATTATATTTGTGGCAGTTGATACGCCTCCAAATAAGGACGGATCATCTGATCTCAAAAATATACTTAAAGTTGCTACATCAATCGGTGAAAAAATAAATTCTAAAAAAATTATCGCAATAAAGTCTACTGTTCCTGTAGGTACTTCAGAAATAGTGGAGGGAGAAATCAATGCAATTCTGAAAAACAGAGGTCTCAGCTTTAAGATTTCCGTTTGTTCAAATCCTGAATTTTTAAAAGAAGGTTCTGCCATTCAAGATTTTACTAAACCCGACAGGATAATTATTGGAACCCAGGATGACGAAATAAGACGTTCTATGGAAGAGTGTTACGCTCCTTTCAACCGCCAGAAAAATAGATTAGTTTTTATGGCAAGAAGATCAAGTGAATTAACAAAGTATGCTGCAAATGCAATGCTGGCTACAAAAATAAGTTTCATTAATGAACTCTCAAGAATAGCGGAACTACTCGGCGTAGATATAGAAGATGTTAGAAATGGTATAGGCTCTGACTCGAGGATAGGGACAAACTTTTTATATCCTGGGTGTGGTTTCGGAGGATCTTGTTTTCCTAAAGATTTGGACTCTATTATTCATGTTTCGCAAAGTGAGGGGTACGAGCCAAAATTATTATCATCTGTATCTTCTATTAATGAAGAACAAAAAAAAATACTCTTCAATAAATTAAACTTAGCACTCGAAGGGGATATAAAAGGAAAAAAAATAGCGGTTTGGGGGTTATCATTTAAACCTGAAACAGATGACATGAGATTGGCTCCCAGTATCGAGTTAATGAATTCAATATGGCAAGCAGGAGGTATAGTTAATGCTTATGATCCTCAAGCAAACGAGACTGCAAAAAAGCTATTTTTAGATAGAAAAGATTTTAATTTATTTTCAAATCATTTAGATGTTTTAGAAGATTGCTCGGCATTAGTTATATGCACTGAGTGGAAAATTTTCAGATCATTGGATCTTAAGGAAATAAGTCGAAGACTAATAAAAAATATCATAATCGATGGCCGAAATATTTATAATCCTAACCTTTTTGAAGGGACTAACTTTGATTATTATGGAATTGCAAGAGGAAAATCCATAGAAAAATGAGAGTTCTAGTAACAGGTGCAGCTGGCTTTATTGGATATCATACCTCTCTTTATTTACTAAATAGAGGTGATGAAGTGATCGGTATTGATAGCTTAAATGACTATTATGATCCATCCCTTAAAGAGGCAAGACTAGAAGAATTAAAAAATAATACTAATTCGAATCACTTTAAATTTTATAAAGTTAATTTAGCTAATCCAGTTGAATTAGAAAGCATTTTTGCGCAACATAGCTTCGATCGAGTTATTCATCTAGCTGCACAAGCTGGAGTCAGATATAGCTTAGAGAATCCTTTAGCTTATGTAGAAAGCAATATAAATGGTTTCGTTAACTTACTTGAAGAATGCAGGCATAATTCTATAGAACATCTAACCTATGCAAGTACAAGTAGTGTTTACGGTGCCAATACGAGTATGCCTTTTTCTGAGCTCAACGGTGCCGACCACCCCTTACAATTTTATGCTGCTACAAAAAAAGCTAATGAATTAATGGCTCATAGCTATAGCCACTTATATAAGATGCCAACATCTGGCTTACGTTTTTTTACAGTATATGGCCCGTGGGGCAGGCCTGATATGGCTTTATTTTTATTTACAAAAAATATCCTTGAAGGTAAGTCTATACAAGTTTTTAATAATGGTAACCACACCAGAGACTTCACATATATTGATGATATAGTCGAAGGTGTTGTAAGGGTAAGTGATATACCTGCAAAAATTAATCCAAAGTGGGACTCCTTCAAACCCAGTCCTGCAAGTAGTAATTGCCCTTACCAGATTTTGAACATAGGTAATAATAGCCCAGTAAAACTTAGTGAATACATTGAAGCTATAGAGAATTCTTTAGGCATGAAAGCCATTCAAGAAAAGCTGCCTCTTCAAGAAGGAGACGTACCTGATACTTATGCGGATGTCTCTGCATTAACGAACCTTTCTGGATACAAGCCCGACACAACTGTTCAGCAAGGGGTCCATAATTTTGTTCAATGGTTTAAAAAATACTACAAAATAAAAAACAATGATTGATCAAAATACTAAAATTGGTGTGATAGGTTTAGGCTATGTAGGTTTACCTTTAGCTGTTGAATTCGGAAAAAAATTCAAGGTTGTAGCCTTTGATAAAGATCGAGAGAGAATGAAACAAATCTCTCAAGGTATTGATAGAACTGGCCAGCTAGAAAAAGAAGAGATTGAGTTATCTGATAATCTAGTTCTTACAGATGATCCTAAAATTCTAGAAGATTGTTCTGTCTATATCGTTACAGTACCTACGCCTGTAGATCAAGATAATAAACCTGACTTCTCAAGCTTAGAAAAAGCATCTGAAATGATAGGAATGTATATAAACAAAGGAGACGTTGTTATATATGAATCGACAGTTTATCCTGGAGCAACTAGAGAAGTATGTATTCCTATTCTTGAATCAAGCTCTAACCTCAAATTTAATAAAGACTTTTTTTGTGGTTATTCTCCTGAAAGAATAAATCCTGGAGATAAAGATCATAAACTCAAGGATATTATGAAAGTTACTTCAGGTTCAAACCCAGAAATAGCCACATTTGTGGATGAACTATATAAAAGCATAATAGAAGCTGGGACTTACAAAGCAGAGAGTATTGAAATAGCTGAAGCAGCGAAAGTCATTGAAAATACACAAAGAGATATAAACATAGCGCTGATTAACGAATTATCTATGTTATTTGACAAAATGGACCTAGACACCCAGAAAGTCCTACAAGCGGCAGGTACAAAATGGAATTTTTTAAACTTCCAGCCCGGTTTAGTAGGAGGTCACTGCATAGGAGTGGATCCCTACTATTTGACTCATAAAGCCAAAAACTTGCAATTCGATGCGAATATGATTCTTTCTGGAAGAAAAATAAATGATGGTATGTCCGCATTTGTTGTAGAAAAATTTTTAAATAAACTCTCCCCAACTATTGATCAAAATCTTAATGCAAAGATATTAATTCTAGGTTTGGCTTTTAAAGAGGATTGTCCTGACATAAGAAACACCAAGGTTTATGATGTTTATACCAATTTAAAGAAGAAGGTAAGACAAGTTGATGTATATGACCCTCATGTTGATCCAAAAGAAGCAAAAGAAATATATGGCATTGAGCTAATAAAAAAAATCCAAGATAGCGACTATGACGGAATCTTATTAGCTGTTCCTCATAAAGAAATTAGGCTTATGGGAATTGAAAAAATAAAAGGTTTTGGAAATGATAACTGCATCTTATTTGACCTAAAATCTGTATTTTCATCTGAGGATTCTCACCTTAGGCTCTAGATTTGCTCTCTTTTATGTTCTCGTATATACAAAAATTCTTTAGCATACTCTCAAAGTCTCAAGTAAGAGCATCCTTTTACTTAATCTTTCTTACTGTTATAGGAATGCTTCTAGAAACTTTGGGCATAGGTGCAATTCTTCCTGTTCTATCATCTTTAACCAAATCTCCAGAAGTTTCAGAGAACTTTATCTTGGATGTAATAAGAGATGCATTTAATGTTCAAACCGATAAATCATTAATACTTATGATGCTTTTTGGTTTATTTTGTATTTATTTATTGAAATCTTTATTTCTTTTATTTTTAACGTTCTATCAAGCCAAATATATTTTTGGAATTCAAGAGAAACTTTCATATCAGTTTTTTAAAGGTTATTTATCTGAAAACTACGAATTCCATTTATCGAGAAATTCTTCCGATTTAATTCGTAATTCACTTTCTGAAGTCACGCAGTTTACAGGTGCAATTAGTAATACTCTGTCTATTTTTTCTGAATCGCTAGTCTTGCTGGGTATAACAGTATTACTTCTTATTGTTGAACCTTTAGCAACCCTGATTGTTATTGCTGCTATGGTTCTCCTTGGTTCTATATATTTATTTTTTACTAAAGGTAAATCTGAAAGATGGGGAAATGAAAGAATGTACCATGATGGAAAAAGAATACAGCACCTTCAACAAGGTCTTTCCGGTATAAAAGAAGTTAAAATTTCCGGTAGAGAACAAAATTTTTTAGAAATATATAGCACACATAATTCTGGTAGTGCTAACAATAATCGTAAACAGTCCATAATTGTTGGCTTGCCTAGAATTTTTATAGAATTCGCAGCTATAAGTGGCATTGTTCTTTTTATTTTTATTTACACTTCGGGTCAAAAAGAAATACAACAAGTAGTACCTTTATTGGGTTTATTTGGCTTAGCAGCTTTTAGGATAATGCCATCGATAAATAGAATAGTTTCTTCTATGCAAAGTGTTAGGTTCACCCTCCCCATACTTCATTCGCTACATGAAGAGCTCATAAATATAAGAGAAAATCCTTTACCTTCTCACGATGAATCAGATTTATTTAACTTATCATCAGAAATAGAATTAAAAAATATTAGTTTTAGCTATCAAGATTCCAAAACCGTTCTAGAAGGTATAGATATGATAATTCCTGCAGGCTCTTGTGTAGGCTTAATCGGAGAAAGTGGAGCAGGAAAAAGCACACTTCTGGACTTATTGTTGGGTTTAAATCAACCATCTTCGGGTGAAATCCTAATTGATGGAAAGAGATTAGGTGATAATCTGCGCTCCTGGCAGAAAGGCATTGGTTATGTGCCTCAGGATGTTTTTTTAACAGATGACACACTAAAAAGAAATATAGCTTTTGGTTTAGAAGAAGAGGATATTGATAATGAAAAGATTGCATCTGCAATTAAGTTGGCAAAATTAGATTCCTTTGTAGAAGGGCTTCCAAAGAAAGAAAATACAACAGTTGGTGAGAGAGGTGTCAGAATATCTGGAGGGCAAAAACAAAGAATCGGTATAGCTAGAGCTCTATACGAAAACCCATCTGTTCTGGTTTTGGATGAAGCTACAAGTTCTTTGGACAGCTCAACAGAGATAGAAGTAATGAGTTCAATTAAAGAATTAATCGGTACAAAGACTATAATAATAGTGGCTCATAGAATTAGTACAATGGCTGACTCAGACTTTTTATATAAAATAGAAGAAGGAAAAATAGGTAAAAAATTATTTTACCAAGATATTGTATGACTAATAAGTTGAATATAGTTTTAATTGGCAATGGCATGTATTCTACTGGTCAAGGTACCGATGGTTATGGAACCATAGTTCCTGCTATTAATGAGTTTAATAGAAAGAAAGAAAAAGTTAATCTTTTGCATATAGTCGGCTCGAGGGTTGAGAGCACAAGTAAAGCTAAAGAAAAAACTGATAAGCTCCAGACTATTTCTGGATGCAATCTACCGATAGTATTAAGCCCTAATTCAGAAGATAATCCTGAAGAATATAAGAAAGCTATCCTAGAAATCGAAAAACCAGCATGTGCAATTATCGCTGTTCCAGATCATTTGCATTATGAGATTACCAAGTTTTGTTTGGAAAATAATATACATTGCCTAGTAGTTAAACCTTTTACCGTAAATTTAGAAGAAGCTCATGAGTTAACTTCCATTGCTAATGCAAAAGGCTTAATGTCGTGGGTTGAATTTCATAAACGTTGGGACATCGCCAATGTTGCTTTAAGAGATAGCTATTTATCTGGTGAGATAGGCGATCTCTTATATTGTATAGTTGAGTATAGTCAACGAAAGAGCATACCTACTAAAAACTTCAAAGAATGGTCTTCTAAAACTAATATACTTAATTATTTAGGTGTTCATTATATTGATCTGATGAGGTTTATAACTGAAGCTGTGCCCAAGAGGGTTTCGGCCATGGGTCAAGACTATTACCTAAATGGGGTTGGAGTGAATACATATGACGCAATACAATGTTCTATAGAATGGGAGAATGTTAATAATAAAACTTTTATTCAGACTATTTTCACTAACTGGGTTGATCCGGACACTTCCACATCAGCTTCAGACCAAAAAATTAAGCTCATTGGCACAAACGGTAGGTTTGAGTCTGACCAAAAAAATAGAGGTTTATATTTAAATGTCGACACCAAAAGCCCTAAGTCAATAAACCCTTATTTCTGTTCTTCTTACAAGAACTCAAGAGGCCTGCTTCAGTGGTCTGGTTATGGAATTGATAGTATCATCGATTTTCTAGATTCAGCTTCTTCATTGATATCTGGGAGAATTAAGTTAGAGGATATACCAAAATCTAAACCCTCGTTTACTGAGAGTATCTATAGCACATCTGTGTTACAAGCAGCCCAGAAAAGCTTGAATTCTGAGTCAGCTTGGATTGAGTTATAGGAGATGTCAATATTCATGCATTTTGATTCTTCAGGAGTTCTTGGAGTCTCCTCTTATAAAGAACTGTCACGAGAATTTTATGCAGAAATTTTGAAATGCACTTCTGGTAAGCAGATAATCAATGAAAATAGAAGAATAAAAACATCTGCATTTATTCCATGGATAAGAGGGGGAGTGGTTTGACTAATATATGTATGATTCCCTGCAGGGCTGGCTCACAAAGACTTGAAAAAAAGAACTACAGGTTATTTGAAGGCGTGAATCTTGTTGAGAGGATGGTCATAAAGGCAAAAAGATCTGAGAGTTTTGACGAAATCTATATAAATTCTGATGACGAATTTTTTAGGGGAATAGCAGATAAAAATGGAATTAAATTTTTCCATCGAGAAAAGAAATTAGCGAATTCTCATGCAACAACTGAGACAGTTGTGAGTAATTTCTTAAAATCTATAAACTGCACAAACCTTTTTTGGTTAAATACTTCTTCTCCATTAACAACTATTGAAGACATTAAGCTTGCAAAAGAATCCTTCAGCGGTTCAGTTTTTGATTCAATGGTCACAACTTATCCTTTATTCAACCATGCCCTTATGCAAGAAACTCCCATTAACTTTGAATATGATACACCTTTCGCAAGAACTCAAGATTTACCCAGTCTATCTTATTTTACATATGCTTTAATGGCCTGGAACTCCGAATCATTTCAAGAACAAGAAAGTTCTGGTTTCAAGGGCCTTTTTCAAGGTAAAGTCCTGAGTATTGATTTATCAAAATGGACAACTTTTTTATTAAAAAATCCAGAAGACTTGCTTATATGTGAAAGGCTATTAAAAATAGCACCCGAATAAATTTTATTGACTAAATTATTTAAAAACCATGACCATAAAGTGTTCAATCATTATAAGAACTAAGAATGAGGAAAGATGGATTGCTAAATGTTTGCAGCAAATACATAAACAAACTTATCAAGATTTCGAAATTATTCTTGTTGATAATGAAAGCACCGACAAAACTGTTGAAAAAGCCAAATCCTTTGGAGTTAAAAAGATTGTGAATATATCGAATTACCTCCCCGGAAAATCAATTAATGCTGGAGTTGAAATTGCAAAAGGAGATTACATTGTTCTTATTTCCGCTCACTGCCTACCAGTAAATAATAAGTGGTTAGAAAGTTTAGTATCTGCCATAGAAGAAGATGATTCTTATGCAGGCGTTTATGGAAGGCAGGAACCTATGACCTTTTCTTCTCTTTCCGATAAAAGAGATCTTTTACTAGTGTTTGGATTAGATAGAAAAATTCAAATAAAGGATAGCTTTTTTCATAATGCTAACTCTATAGTCAGAAAGGATATTCTTAAAGATATCCCTTTTGATAGTAAAACAACTAATATTGAAGATAGACTTTGGGGTCAAGAAATCATAAAGAATGGATTAAAAATTTTATATGAACCCGAAGCTAGTGTTTTTCACTATCATGGTATTCATCAGGATGGAAATATAGAAAGACTAAAAAACGTCGTAAGAATAATAAACAATAGTACCGATTTTAAGACAGGAACAATTGATATTTCTGAATTAGAAATAGTAGCTATCTTGCCGGTAAAAGGGAAGTCAGCAAGAATAGGAGATAGATCCAGATTAAGCTATTCAATTGAGTCTGCTCTCGAATCAAAATATATCAGTAAAGTATTTATTACAACTGATGATGAAGAAAATCGTGAAGAAGCAAAAAGACTCAATTGTTTGCCTCTTTCATTAAGGCCTAGTTATTTGTCTGAGAATCACATACCAATAGTCGAGGTAGTCAAGTACGCTTTAGAAGAGATAGAGCAGAACTATTGCCTACCGGACTTAGTTGTGTATTTAGAAGAAATATTTCCCTTTAGATCTAAAGGCTTCTTAGATGAAATAATTAAAACCCTTTTGCTTGAAGGTAATGACTCTATACTCCCCGCTATCAGGGAACCTTCTATGATTTTTAAAGACCAAGATAATGATAATTTCGTAAGAATTGACGGCGGTGATATACCCCGAGAGTTTAAGGAAGAGACTTATACGGCAATTAAAGGACTGGGGTTAGTTACACATCCCGAATTTATCAGGAATTATGAACTTCTTGGCAAGAATGTTGGCCTTTTAAAAATTGATGATCAGTTAAGTAAGGTGGAAGTTAGAGGTGAAAGCGTTGATCCACGTATCTCAAAACTGTTAGAGGAACATCAAGCAATAAAAAATACTGAGTGAAAGAAAATCTTATTTTTATAATAAGATCTTCAGCTGGAGAGGTCGAATGGATAATGCCATTTTGGTTTTTTTTAAAGGAAAGAGAAAAAGACTTCATTATAATTTTTGAGAGTCAAAAAAGTTTCAAGAGTTTGGAACTTAATGAGGAACTTTACACTCTTTGGAATGATAATTTTTCTCAACAAAGTTACTTTCCATATCTTGATTCTATGCTTTATAAGATAATGGATAATCTTTCTGACGTAGTTATTTTTAAGAATTCCAGATATCGTATTACATTTGAGAAAATCTTATCTTTCTTATCAATAAATGCTCATTTCAAATCTACTTACACATTTTTGATAAATCGATTCAACTCCTCAAAAGGTTTCTTTCTTTTCAAGGATTACAATGGTGCAAGTTCTCTATCAAAATACTTGGAAAAGAGGTTAAAAAATCCTGATACTATTTTCTTTCCTCATAGCAATCATATATTCAGCGATTCAAATTCAAGCCTAAAGGTTAGTGGATCAATTAATTCTAAACATCATTTAATTCTCTCAAATCAAACTGACCAAACAATTTTTAAAAACAATCTATCTCTTAATTCATTTGCAACCGTTGGTTTTACCTTTACAGATGCATATTGGACAAATAGGGTTTTAGGAGATGTTTCTGGAAATGAATTGGAAGTTGAAAACGAAACTTATAATGTTTTGTTAATTTCTAGAGCTATACATCCCATATATCTTTCAAGAGAAGATAAGATGCATTATTTAGAGTGGATTCTTGAAGCTTGTTCTGAATTTAAACAAGTTAATTTATTCATAAAGCAACACCCTAGAGAAGTTGAAGAGAATCTTAATTTAAATGAAATTATTCAAAAGTATGATCAAGTTAAAGTGCATATAGCAAGTAAAAGTTTGATGAAACTCTGTTCTAAGATGGATTTAGTCATATCTTTTTGGACATCGGGTATTCTGCAAGCTAAATTTCATGGTAAACCCGTCATTGAGCTATATGAACCAAAACAAAGAGAGCTTGACTGCGTTTATGATAACGAAGGAAAAGTAACTACAATTTATAGAAAGCTTGGGTTGGTGGAAGGTACCTCAAAAAAAGATGATTTTATTAGATTATTTGCAATGGGTATAAATAATCCAGAAGATCAAATTTGGATCAAACAAAATAAAAATTTCAATAATATTGAAGGTGTTAAAGAAGATTCTTGTATTTTAATTTTCAACTTTCTAAAAGAGATTTCAGAGAAGAAGAACTTTAAATTAATGGATTAGCATTAGTTTTGAGGAGATATGAGTATAAATACACAGAAGGTAATTGATAGGCATTTATACTTTGTAAAGTCTTTTTCTGAAGCTAAGAGAGCCATTTATGAAGCTGACTTAAGTTTATTTTCACTCCAACAAGATTGGAAAAGAATATATGGAAATTCTTTTACAGGCGTCCATCACTTTGTCTCAGAAACTTATCTCCCTTCTTTATTAGAAGTTGTTGACCAAAGACATACTGCTATTAAGATCCCAAAGGATTTTCTTTTACCTTCAAGTATTTTTTTAACTTTAAACTCTAATCTAACTTTTGGCTCTTTAATTTCATGGCAAGTTCGAAGTTTCTTTTACGCCTTCTTATTAGTTATTAAAAATTTTTATATTATTTTGCTTCTTTCCTTTCTCAAAACCAGGAACTTAGATGGTAAAACCATTATTTATGGAGTGGAAGAAGTTGATTTGGAAGATAACTCTTCGGTATTTAATTTCGGATACTTTTTAAATTCTATGAATTTTAAAAAAGGAGAGACTATACATGAGAACGCTCTTTTTCCTTATAAATCTTCGAGTCAGACAAAGAGATCAGATGCAGAATCTTCTTTTCAATTGCACGCAAGGGTATTCTTTTTCGTAAAAAGTATGTATTTGCTTTCAAAGGGCTTTTTAGGCTTATTCTTAGGCAATAAACTAACAATTGTTATTGTCAGTAAACTTATAAAGGCAGAATATCTTTTGGCAATATGTAGAGACAAAAGACCTAAAAATGTTATATACCCTATCCACTCTGGATTTTTTATTACTCCAGAAATTGCAATTTTAAGGAAAATAAATGTGAATCTTATAGCTTTTGAATTTTCTCAGAGTTATTTCTGGTCTTCTTTGAAGCCACCGAACGATTCGCCTGCTCTTTATTCTTTTTATAGTATGGAAGAAAATCAAAATGCAAATTCAAGATGGTCTCCTAAATTACTGCCTTCAGAGATTTGGGCTTATGATGAATTCTCTAAGAAATCTTTTCAAACCTTCTTGAATGCAAAAGACAATATCAAAATTAAATTAGTAGGTTCTATAAATATTAGCGATTCGCCGGAATTAAGGGTCCCCAAAAACAAAGCCGATATAGCCATATTTGGTATACAAGATGTAAGAGGACTCTATGAGAACTTTTATGCAAATTCTAATGTACTTAGAAAGTTCTATGAAGATATTAATGAAATTCTAAAAGAGAAGAATATTGTTTCATTCGTTAAGGCAGCAAAGGGTGAAGAAAAGCTTAAGGCTAGCAAAGTAGACCTTAAAAACTACGATAAATTCTTGTTAATAAACAATATTGCACCTAGAAGATTAATAGATGAAGTTGATTTGGTTATTTGCTTCCCTTTTACATCTCCTGCTTTTATAGCTAAAAATTTAAACAAGTCTGTAATTTTTTATGATCCTATAGGAATTGTAGATGATACCTTAGATTTTGCCCGCGATATTCCTTTGATCCACGGCAAAGATAATCTATCTATGTATATCGATAGAGTCATCCATGTATAGCAAACTTGGAGGTACTAAGTTAACATAATAGCTATATCAGTTAAAAAATAATTCTCTTAACTAAAAAATACCTACTTTCTTTCTCGCTTACATCATTATGGACAACACTAAAAAGAAGATTCTCTTTACCCTAGAAAAAAAATTATTTCTAGAAGCAAACAAAATTATCAAATCTCATCCCTATCTGGTGGTAATCGCCATGCACGAATATTCAAGAAATCTCTATGATGTAGATCCTCATATTCCTTATAAGCAAAAGAATCATGTGACAAGATTAATTAAGGTTATGCAAAACTTAATAGAATTTTTAACTAGTAGTAAAGAATTAGGATCGTATTTTAATGATTTTGATAAAAGTGATTTAGTTTCTGATCCTAAGATTAAATCAGGTCAAGTATACGGTAAATTTTGGAAAGAATTAACAGAGGAAGAAAATTTAAGAACTATCAAATTAATCAAAAATAGGTTTAAGAGCTTTAAGAAAATTAGATTCAATAGTTATTTTAAAAACAAAAATATATTAGATGCTGGTTGTGGAGGAGGTAGATTTTCTTATGCCCTTTCTGGTTTGGGCCCGAAGAAAGTAACCGGTATAGACTTTGGTGTAGATGGTCTTAAGCTGGCTAGGCAAAAATTTAAAGCTAAGAATCTTGAATTTAAGCAGGCAAATGTCTTGGATATACCTTTTAAAGATAATACCTTTGATTTTGTTCTTTCTAATGGAGTTATTCATCATACTGAAGATTTTGAGAAGGGTCTGCATGAAGTAATAAGGGTATGTAAGCCTGGAGGGGATATATACTTATACTTATACGGAAAGGGTGGTCTTTTTTGGTCCTCAAGACATAAAATGAACAAAATGATGAAAATGATACCTCAAGACTTTACAAAGAAGGTGCTCGATAACATTGGAATGCCCACCAATAGATGGATTTTTCAAGATAATTGGTATGTACCTATCGAGAGACATTGCACATATGAAGAGGTTGAAAGGATTTGCAAAAAATTAAAAGTATCTAATATTGAAGTTTCTAAATCAGGTATGCCAACAGACCTGCATATACTAAAAGACAAATACTCTTATTCCGAAGATATTTGGGGTAATGGAGAAGTGAGATTGCTTATCACAAAATAGCTTCATAAATTTCTTTCCTAATTTTCAATCTTTTAGGGATATGTCATTTACTAACATAATTCATGTATTTTTCTTAACAACCTTATCAGAATAGTGCTTAATAGTAGAACTTAGCCACTATAACAATTCTTCACAAGTGAAATTAAAATTTTAAAAAAAACTAGGGAATATTTATGTGCGGTATTGCAGGATTTGTCGGAGAATTCAATAGATCAGAGGAAAGTCTCAGTTTAATGCTCGCTTCTCTGCAGCACAGAGGACCAGATGATCAGCAAACTTTTTTTGATAAACCCTTTTGTGGTGGTATGAGACGTTTGTCCATAAACGATCTAGAGGGGGGTGCTCAGCCTCTATTTAATGAAAATAAAGAGATTGTTACTCTTTACAATGGAGAGATTTATAATTACGGATCTTTGAGATCTCTTCTTGAAGGTATGAATTTTCGCTTTAAGACTTCTTCAGATGGAGAAGTAATCCCTTTCTTGTATGAACTTTATGGCAAAGAAGCTTTTTCTTATCTTGACGGAATGTTTTCGATTTCTATATGGGACACCAGAACAAAAGAGTTAATAATAGCCAGAGATTTTCCCGGAGAAAAACCTTTGTACTACTCTCAAACTGATTTAGGCTTTGTCTTTTCTTCTGAGGTTAAGGCGCTTGAATTAACTTTAGATAATTTATCTTTAGATAGACAGGCTCTGTGGGATTTTCCTTCATTTCTATGGATACCCGAACCAGCAACAGCTTACAAAGAGATCAAGGCTCTTAAGAGAGGAACTTTTATGACCATTAACCAATCTGGTGCAATAGAAACCTCAAGCTTTTATCCTAAAAATTACGAGCGCAAATTTGACATCTCTAACTTAGATCAAGCTATATCTACTACCCGAGAAGTTGTAGAAAATTCAATTACTTCACGTTTACTTTCCGATGTACCAGTGGGCAGTTTCCTTAGCGGAGGATTAGACAGTTCAATTGTTGCAACAGTAGCTTCTAGAGAACTATCAAGTTTAGATACATTCACTATTGAATTTGAAGATTTAGATGATCCTTATCATGGGAAAGCCAATGAGTCTTTAGCCGCAAGAGAGACCTCCAAGTTTATAGGTTCTAATCACCATAATGTACCAGTCACCGCGCAAGATTTTCGATCTAGCTTAAAAGATTTCGTAAAATATGGAGATTTACCTTTTTCAGTCTCTTCAGGACTGGGCATTATGGCAATCTCTAAGGCGGCCAGAAACAAAGGCATAAAAGTTTTACTTACTGGAGATGGAGCTGACGAATGTTTTGGAGGCTATTCATGGTACAAGAATCTTCTCTCTAAAAAAGTATACCCAAAAAGTAATGTCCTAGATGAAGATATAACCTTTCAAAGTATAGGCATAAATGAGAGCAAAAGGACTGCCGCGCTGCAAAATATGACCCCAGCTAAAAGAGCATTTGCATGGCACTACTACGCTACGGAACTTGATAAAGATTTATTTTTTGATAATTCTTTTAAAGAAGACCTTCATAGTTCGGTCAGATTCTTTAGCAATCTGGATGAAAGTGGTAAAGACAAACCGATGGAATTCATTAAACATGATAGAAATTTCTATTTTCCTAATGAAATGCTAAGAAAAGTTGATAGATTTGGAATGGCAAACTCAGTTGAAGGAAGAACACCTTTTGCTTCAGCAGAAGTAATTTCTTTATCAAACTACCTTAAGGAAGAACACGTATTTAAAGATAATCATTTAAAATGGCTATTGAGAAAAGCTTTCGAAGATCTATTATCCTCGGATGTTTTTAATCGGCCCAAACATGGCTTCAATGTCCCCATAGATCATTGGCTCAAAACAGAATGGTTTGATTTAGTTGAAGAAACCTTCAGTCCTGGATCAGAAATAATAAAGAATAATATAGTTAAGAGAGATTCTATGGATAAAGCAGTCAAATTATTAAAAGATACTAACAGGCTGCACGGACATACCATCTTTTCATTTATAATATTGAATATGTGGCTAGGGAGGAAAGTTGGAAATAATAGCTGAAATTGGACAGAATCATAATGGTGATCTTGAACTTGCTTGCGAGTTAATTAAGAAGGCTAAGAGTTGCGGTGCAGATGTCGCAAAGTTTCAACTCTATGATGCAAAAAAACTTTTTCCTAAAGAAGGGAATGAATGGTATGAATATAACTGCAACACTGAACTTACGTTTGAAGATATAAAGTTACTTGATAATGTTTGCAAAGATGTTGAAATTGAATTTATGGCATCAGTATTTGACGTCGAAAGAATAGCTTGGCTAGAAGATCTCAATGTTAAAAGATACAAAATTGCATCAAGATCCATTCATGAAGAGCATTTAATCAATGCAGTTACCAAAACAAGGAAACCAGTATTAATTTCTCTCGGAATGTGGAACCAAGAGTCCTTTCCTTCATACGCAGGAGATATTTATTATTTATATTGTATTTCCAAATATCCTACTCCTCTGAATGAATTAGATTTCAGTAAGATAGACTTTAGTAGTTATGCAGGTTTTAGTGATCATACAGAAGGTGTAGTTGCACCGATTACTGCTTTGGCAAGAGGTGCTAAGATAATTGAAAAACATTTCACAATAGATAAAAGTATGTATGGACCTGACCATTCTGGAAGCATGACCCCAGATGAGTTAATAGAAATTTGCAATTACAGAGACAATCTTAAGGAGTGTCTGTGATTCCCAAGATAACAGTTTATGTAGTGTCTCATAACTACGGAAAATATCTATCTGAGGCTATCGAAAGCGTTCTTAGACAAACATTTTCTAACTGGGAGTTATTAATCTTCGATGACGGCTCTTCAGATGATACTCAGAAAATAATGGATCTTTATAGAAATCACGAGAAGATTTCCTGTTTTACAACTAAAGGAATAGGTCTCCCTGCTGTAAATAATCTAGCTTTAGAAGCGGCCAAAGGCGAATATATAGTTCGCTTAGATGCAGATGACAAGTTTGAAGAAAATATTCTGTTAATTTTTGACAACTATGTAAGCAAGAAACCTGATCTAGCTTTATTATTCCCTGATTTTTATTTGATGGATGAAAGTGGAGAGGTATTTGCTCATAAAATGAATTCTTCTCCACATGAAGAAGATCATCTAATGGATGTTCCACCTAATGGAGCTTGCACTTTAGTTAAAACAAATATACTCAAGGACTTAGGAGGATATAGAGAGGATCTAGGTGCACAGGATGGACTTGATCTCTGGCTGAAGATTAAAGATAAATTTCCTACATACAAAATTAATCTACCTCTTTTTTATTATCGACGACATGGCAAGAATCTTACAGATAGTCCTGTTAAGATTATTAAAGCAAGGCAACAACTAAAAAAGTCTTCAGCCATCAATAAGTTAAATTCCGAGCAACCTGTTCTTGCAATCATACCTTGCAGAAGGAATTATGATTTTATGCAGGATCTATGGTCAGCTGAAATCAATGGAAAGCTACTTTTAGAAAAAAGTATTCAAACCTGCCTTTCATCAGACCTTATTAATAAAGTTATTGTAACTTGCGATAATCAAGAAGTTAATAAGGTATTGGATAAATTTCAGGATAAAAGATTATGCTTTCATGGGAGAGATGAAGTAAATACTCTCAGATCATCAAATATTTCTAATACTGTTCAAGAAATATTAAAAATACATGATGAAAACTATTCGGGCGTCTCTATATTAAATTTTGTACAAACCCCTTTTGTTTCCTCAGATACTCTCGAAGAAGCCTTAACTTCGCTTATGAGCAGTGAAGCAGAGAGTTCATTTGCAGTTCAGGAAGTTGAAAAAAGAATTTTTAGAAGAGGCCCATTCGGATTAGAAGCTGTAAATTCAGATCCTGAATCATACAATAGTGGCGTCGCTTTATATCAAGATTCTTCTGCATGCATTGCTTTTAAAAATAAAAATTTACAAAAAGGCTCTATCAGGGGTGCCCGGTCTGCTGGGTTTACTGTTTCTTCGGAAGAGGCTTTTTTTATTTCTTCCAAAAATGATCTTCTATTTGCAAAAGAACTTGAAAAATCTTATTAAATGCATAATTTAAACAAAGCAGTTATTGTTTCAGCAAGACTGGGCTCTACTAGACTTCCAGGAAAAGCCTTAAAATCATTACAAGGTATAGAGATGATAAGATTTCTATTTCAAAGATTAAAAACTTCAAAAATTCTTGACACCTTTGTATTCGCAACTACTCTTTCTGCTGAAGATAAAATCTTAACTGAAATAGCAATAGATGAAGGCTTCAAAGTCTTCAAAGGTTCAACCGATAACCTTGTGTCAAGATATTACGAGGCAGCCTCTCTTTATAATGTGGACTTGATATGCAGAGTCACAGGTGATTGTCCTTTTGTAGATGGAAAGATGATAGATTACTGTATCGAGAAAATACTCCATACAACATTTGACTTGGCCACCACAAAGGGAAATTTTCCTGTTGGCTTAGATGCAGAATTTTTTAGAAGAGACTCATTGAGATATTTTTTAGATAACAATTTACTTTCCCCATCACAAAAAGAACATCTCACTCTATATTTTTATGAAAACAAAGAGAGATTTCATGTAAAAAATATTTCTCCACCTGATATTTGGAACTCTCCTCAATCTTTTACTGTTGACGTGCAAGAAGATTATGATTATGTACATAAAATAGCAGAGAGATTTAAAAACCCTTTTTTTTCTATTTCTGAACTAATCGATAGGACGTAGAGATGTATAAAAAGTTTTCTAAACCTTCTTCTGATTTATCAAAAGAATCAGATGATTGGCTCTTGAAAGATGATGAGATACTTTTCAGAACCAATGAAGATATAAAAAACCTTTCTTATCTTGCAAATAGAGAGACATGTCTCCTTTGCGGCTCTACTTTAGAAGGTACAGAATCTTTCATGCATAGATCTGTTGATTATATATGCTGCAGAAATTGTAATCATATACAGTCTGTTCAAATTCTTGCTAGTGAAGCCGAATTTGATCAGATTTATCCGCCATTAAACAAAAAAGATTGGGAAAAAAGAAGAGATAGAATTTATCTGCCAAAGTTAGAATGGATTGAAGAATCATTAAAAATATCAATGCCAAAATTAAGTCTTAAAGATTTGGGTTGGTTAGATTTAGGTTCTGGTGGAGGATATTTTCTAGGAGCTCTTAAAAGCAAGGAATACAAAGATATTAAAGGCATAGAAGAGAACTCCCATTTAATTTCTAGGTCCAATGAATTTTTTCAAGAAGAAATAGTTTTCGGATTAGACAAGTCAGAATTTTATTTAAACCATTCTGAGACTAATATAGTTACTAACTGGTTTGTACTAGAGCACCTAAATGATCCATGGATAATACTTAACAATTTAAAAAATAAACCTAAAGGAACTTTGTTTGCTTTTTCTGTACCCGTTTTTGGATTCGGAACTATTCTTGAACAAGTTTCAGAGGAATATGCTGCAAGAAGTCTAGATGGCTTAGTTCATAGGCAAATTTTTACACAACAATCAATAGACTATATGCTCAATAAGATGAATTATAAAAAGGTTTCTGATTGGACTTTTGGACAGGACAGTCTTGACCTAAAAAGACTTATTTTGAAAAAGATCAATAAAAGAAGCTTTTCAGAAGGTATGCTCCTAGAGGACATTCAGAACAAAATAGGCAGTATTGTCGATCCAATCCAAGAAGTCCTAGATAGAGCTGACTTCTCTGATGCTAAACATATACTCTCAATAAAGGATTAACTTTGTCTAAAAGAATAGGGATTATAGATTACGGAGTAGGGAACCTTACCTCAGTTAAGAATGCACTTGATTTTATTTCAGTAGAAGTAAAAGTTTGTACTAAGCGTGATGAATTAAATGACTTACATGGAATTATATTGCCAGGAGTTGGAAGTTTCCCTGCAGGAATGCAAAACCTAGAATCCCTAGGTATTATTCCTACTATTGTTGATAAAGTTAAATCGGGATTACCGTTGCTAGGAATTTGCCTTGGTATGCAACTTCTTGCTACATCTAGCGATGAATTTGCCCTAACCAAAGGTCTTGATTTGATACCTGGAACGGTGAAGAAATTAGATGATCAAAATGGCAATTTAAGAATTCCTCATATAGGTTGGAATGGAGTTGTTTTCGATGAATGTTTTCTTGCCAAAGGCTTAGATGAAGAAGAAGACTTTTACTTCGTTCATTCCTATGGTTTTTCAGATAGTGATCAAGATTATGTAAAAGGTACATCTCAATATGGCGATAAAGTTGTCGCTATTGTCGAGAGAGATAATATTTTCGGTACTCAATTTCACCCTGAGAAAAGCCAGAAGGCAGGTCTTGAAATGTTAAGGAATTTCTCCAATTTATGTTGAAAGTTAGACTAATTCCAGTGCTATTCTTAAAGGATGGTTATCTCGTTAGAAGTGAAAACTTTAAAATTCACCAAAATCTTGGTAATCCTGTTGCACAAGTACAAAGATATAATCTGTGGAATGTTGATGAACTTATTTATATAGATATTTCCGAATCAGACACATATTCAAAAAAAAGACTAGATATGGGTGAATCTGATATCCCTTCTAATATTAGTGAATTAATAACAGTTGTATCCAAAAATTGCTTTATGCCTTTAACTTTTGGGGGACGAATTAGATCTATAGAAGATATTTCTTTACGCATGTCATTGGGAGCAGATAAGGTTTCTATTAATTCTCAGGCATATGCTGATCCAGATTTTATAGAACGCTCTTCAAAGAAATTTGGAAGTCAGGCCATAGTTGTGTCAATAGACTATAAGCTTAATGATAAAGGAGAAAATAAAGTGTATGTAAATAGAGGAACTAAAGAAACTGAATATTCACCTGAAGAATGGGCTATTGAGTCAGAACGTCGCGGAGCTGGTGAAATATTGTTGAATTCTATTGATAAGGATGGTTCAGCAACTGGTTACGATACAGCAGTTATTAAATCAGTAGTTTCTTCAACCAAAATACCTATAATAGCGTGCGGCGGAGTGGGAGAATATAGTGACTTTGCTAAGGGCATAGAGGAAGGGAATGCTGATGCAGTTGCAGCAGGAAATATCTTTCATTTCAGAGAACTTTCGTATCCTCTTGCAAAAAAGTTTTTAAAAGGAAAAGGTTTAAACTTCAGGTAATTAAATGAAATATTGTATCAAGTGTGTGTTCTCTTCAATATCTGCAACACCTTTAACTTTTGACGAAGAGGGAATTTGCAGTGGATGCAGAGCTTCTAAACTTAAAGATGAAATAGATTGGACTGATAGGGAGTCTAAGTTTAAAGAACTTGTAAACGAATATAGAGATGAAAATAATTATGATTGCTTATTGCCTGTTAGTGGAGGTAAAGATAGCTATTTTGCAGCCCATGTTGCCAAAGAAAATGGACTAAAAGCTCTAATGGTAACTTACCATGGTAATAACTATACTCCTGAAGGAGAAAGAAACTTAAACAGAATGAAAGATGAGTTTGAATTTGATCATATTATCTTTCGACCCTCAACTGAAGTGCTTATCAAATTGAACAGGGTAGGTTTCACTAAAACAGGCGACATGAATTGGCATTGTCATGCTGGAATCTTTACTTATCCAATGCAAATGGCTATTAAATATAATATCCCTTTAGTTTTTTGGGGCGATCATGGATTCACTGAACAGGGGGGAATGTACTCTCATAATGACTTCTTTGAATATACCGCTAAAGATCGTTATGAACATGCACTTCACGGGTTTGATTGGTTTGATTTTGAAGGTGAAGAAGGCTTAACAAAGAAGGACATGGATTTTCTTGTTTATCCTTCAGATGAAGAGGTTATGGATGTTGGTTTAAGAGGAATCTTTTTATCTAACTATTTTAAATATGACGGCGACTATCATGCTGAAATAGCTGAAAAACACTATAATTGGGAGACCTATTCAGGCAATTTCGACAGAACTTTCCGTAAATCTTCGAATTTAGATGATATGCATGAGAATGGAATCCACGACTATCTAAAATTTATAAAGTTTGGGTATGGGAGAGGAACAGACCATTCAAATTATGATATTAGAAACGGCAAGATGACTAGGGAAGAAGGGATCAAGATGGTACTTAAGTATGATCATATAAAACCTAGTGATTTAGAGAGATGGTTAAATTATGTAGATATGTCCGAGGAAGAGTTTGATCGGATAGCCGATACATTCAGAGATGAAAGGGTTTGGAGTATTAAAGACAATTGTTGGTTTAAGGAAAATATTAATAAAGAAATGCAAAATTATGGAGAAGTAAAGGGCTATCCTAAATGGCATAAAATAGATTAAATATGCAGTTAAAAGAGCATGACATACGACCATCTGAACTTGACGAAGGTAAAATAAAGGCCTTAGAAGAAGATCTTGAGAGGCTTCATGCAAATATTGATGATTTTGTTGAGGTAAATTGTCCCGCTTGCTCTTCAAGTTCTTCGATTTTTGAATTTGAAAAATATGGTTTTAAGTTTGAGCGATGTACTGATTGCCAAACTGTATACATGAATCCTAGAGCTACACCCGAAATACTAGATGATTTTTATTCGAATTCTAGGTTATATGCTTATTGGGATAAATATATCTTTCCTGCCTCAAGATCTACAAGGATGCAAAATATCTTTAGACCCAGAGTTGAGTACATAAATGATTTATGTAAAAAAGAGAATATTGAAACAAATTTGATTGTAGAAATTGGCTCCGCATCAGGAATGTTCTGTGAAGAAGCTACTAAATCCAACCATTTTAAGAGGGTTCTAGGAATTGAACCAAGTTCTGATCAGGTAGAAACTTGCCGTCAGTTAGGTCTAGAAGTAATAGAATCAACAATAGAGAATGTCAAAGATTTAGATCAAACTGCCGATATTGTTGTGAGTTTTGAAACAATAGAACATATCTCTTCACCTAGTTCTTTTATTCTGTCAGCACGTAATATTTTAAAAAAGGAAGGATTAATGGTCCTCACATGTCCCAATTACCTAGGTTTTGATATTCTTTGCATGGGAAAGAATTCTGACAGTTTAGATGCCGAACATATCAATATGTTTAATCCTGATTCTTTAAGACTATTAGTTGAAAATTCAGGGTTCTCAGTACTTGAGATTTCTACACCCGGAAAATTAGATGTGGATATTGTTCAAAAGAATTACAAACTAAATAAATTAACTTTTGAGAAAAATAGTTTCATGCATCATCTATTTAATCATTCCGATCAGAAAATTTTAAATAAATTTCAAACTTTTCTTAGTGATAATCTATTATCTTCTCATATGTTAATCGCTGCAAAGAAATTATAAGTATGATCACTAATTTAATGGTCTAGTTAAACCTATTAAATAAGGTTATTTTGATTCAATAGCTATAACATATCTAAATGGGGAATTTTTTTTATAATAGAAGAAAAAAATTGATTTGAAAAAACAACAATATAGGATTATCAATGTTCGATGATAAAACAGTTCTTATAACTGGAGGCACTGGCTCATTCGGTACCCAGTTTGTAAGGAGAATCGCAAAAGATTTCAAACCTAGGAAAGTAATAATTTACTCACGAGATGAGTTAAAGCAATTTAATATGCAGCAAGACTTTCCTGAAAAGGACTTCCCTTTTTTAAGGTTCTTTATTGGAGATGTAAGAGATCTTCCTAGACTTGAGATGGCCATGAGAGATGTAGACATAGTGGTACATGCTGCAGCTTTAAAGCAAGTTCCTGCTGCTGAATATAACCCTATGGAATGTATTAAGACAAATATTCATGGAGCAGAAAATGTCATTCAGGCTTCTATTAAAGAAGATGTAGAAAAAGTAATTGCCTTGTCAACTGATAAAGCGGCTAATCCTATAAACTTGTATGGTGCCTCCAAACTAGCCTCTGACAAATTATTTGTTGCCGCTAATAATATGACCGGAACGAAGGAGATCAAGTTCTCTGTTGTAAGATATGGTAATGTATTGGGCTCAAGAGGTTCTGTCGTACCCTTTTTCTCTGATCTTATTTCTAACAATAGTAAAAGTCTTCCCATAACAGATAAAGAGATGACAAGATTTTGGATAACCTTAGATCAGGGGATTGATTTCGTTGTAAAGAATCTAAGTAGGATGAAAGGTGGGGAGATATTTATACCAAAAATACCATCTATAAAAATAACCGATCTTGCTAAAGCAATGGCTCCAGATTTAGAACTTAATTTCATTGGCTTGAGACCAGGAGAAAAGATTCATGAAATTATGTGTCCTGCTGATGATTCTCACTTGACTATAGAATTCAATGATCATTTTGTTATTGCTCCAGCTATTGATTTTGTTGACAGAACAAACTCTTTTACAAAGAATTGCTTAGATGAAGAGGGCGTGCTTGTGCCAAGAGGTTTTGAATATAATTCAGGTAATAATCCAGTATTTTTATCAATAGATGAAATAAAAGAGATGAATGAAATAGCAGGATATCAATGATCCCATATGGCAAGCAAAATTTAGATGAAGAAGATATCCAATCTGTAGTAGATGTTTTAAGGTCTCCTTTAATCACGCAAGGCAAAGTCGTACCTGCATTTGAAAGTTCAATTTCTGAAAGAGTCGGTTCAAAATATTCAGTTGCCTTTAATAGTGCAACGAGCGCTTTGCATTCTGCTTGCTTAGCTCTAGGTCTTTCTAAAGGAGATATTGGTTGGACTGTACCAAATAGTTTTGTAGCAAGTGCCAACTGCATAGTACTCTCGGGTGCTAAGGTAGATTTTGTGGATATTGATGAAAGATCACATAATATATCTATAGAAAAACTTTCTGAGAAACTAAAGACTGCAAAAAAAAGAAATAAACTGCCTAAAGTTTTAATACCAGTTCATTTTTCAGGTCAACCCACCATACAAGAAGAAATAAAAAAATTATCTCGAGAATACGGATTCAAAATCCTTGAAGATGCTTCGCATTCAATAGGGGCATCTAGGAACAAAGAAATGGTTGGAAGTTGTAAGTGGTCAGATATTACGGTTTTTAGCTTTCATCCTGTAAAAATTATTACTACTGGCGAAGGAGGGATGGTTACTTGCAACAATAAGGCTACCTACAATAAACTAAATTTATTGAGATCTCACGGAGTTACTAGAGATTTTGATAAGAAGGCTTATGGTGATTGGTTCTACAAACAAGTTGAATTAGGATTCAATTACAGGATGACTGACATTGCAGCCGCTCTAGGTTTAAGTCAACTTAAGAAATTAGAATCTTTTATTGATTCAAGAAAAACAATAGCTTCAGAATATGATTCTCTCCTTGAAGGAGTACCATTATCCTTGCCTTATTCTCCCAGAGGGAATAAATCATCTTGGCATTTATATGTAGTGAATTTCGATGATCAATCTAAAGAACACATAGATATTAGAAATATTATTTATAAAGACTTAGTTAAAAATGGATATGGCGTTAATGTGCACTACATACCTATCCACTTTCATCCTTTTTATAGAAAGTTAGGTTTTAATAGAGGAGATTTTCCTAACTCAGAGCGATACTACAAAACTGCTCTCAGCTTACCCATCTTTCCTAACTTTAAAGAAAAGGATCAAAAAAAAGTTGTGAAAATAATTAAAAGTAATTTACTTTAATGTCTTTCTCCAAAGTTATCTTAGGTTCTGCTCAGTTCATGCAAGGATATGGGATAGCAAATAACCCAGATAATTACAGCATTGAAGAGATGCATAAAGTCCTTGATTATTCGTCAACGATAGGAATTGATACAATTGATACAGCACATGCCTACGGTAATACTGAGAAAATCTTAGGTGACTATGGCGTTGATTCCTTTAAAATAATTACAAAAATTCCCAAACAAGAAAAAAAGTCTAAGAGTAGTCAAGTTTGGATAGCGAGTAAATTAGAAGAATCTCTCAAAAATCTTAAAATAGAAAGCATACACTGCCTCCACTTACATAATCCAAAAGATATCTTAACTTCTGAAGGAAAAAAAATTGTTTCACAACTTAAACAGCTCAAAAAAAATGGCTTGATTCAAAATATTGGATTTTCTTTATACAATTCCGATCAATTAGAAGATCTATTATCTATAATGACACCTGATATTGTTCAAGTACCATTGAATGTTTTTGATAGAAGGATGATAGAAAATGGCACTATCAATAACCTCTATGATCAAGATATCTCAATACACATTAGATCAATATTTCTTCAAGGCTTATTAATCATGAAACAAGAAGATAGGCCTGATTATTTTAAAAACTGGGGAGCTCTATTCAAAAAGTGGGATATGTTGAATGACCACAAAAGTTTGAATAAAGTAAAAAATAGCCTTAATTTTTCCATGAATATTAAAAATATACAAAATGTGATTATTGGTGTTGATGATATAGGTCAACTCCAAGCACTCTACCAATACTATGAGGCCAGAGATTTAGTATTACCTTTGGAGCTTTCTTCTAATGATGAAAATCTATTAGATCCAAGAAAATGGCAACTATGAAATTTTTACAAGCATCAAAAGAGATTCAAAAATTAATTGAAGATTCAAAAATAAAATTTGCCTCCAAGGCTTCAGCTTTTGAAGATTGGCTTTTAGTGCAAAAGGAAATAGATTACCTGCCTGTATTACACTCCAGCAGTAGTATCAATTACCAGGAGCAATATTATTGTGAATTAAATGATGAAATAACAGACCTTTCACAAGTAATCTATTGGGACAATAGGGTTGTTGGTATTCTTCCTTTAACTTTATCCCAAAAAGATAGCAATCTTCATCTAACCTCTCAAGGCGGTCCTGTTTTACAGCCCTTACTTAAAGAAGAAATGCCAAGGAGCTCACAAAAAAAAATTTATAATGAATGCGCATATTTGATACATGAAATCGTTAAGATTTATGCAATTAAAGAATTTTCATTAAGAGAGGTATATGCCAATAGATCTTCTATTTCACCATGGTATGAATATTTTCTCGATAATGGCTATGATTCAAATAATCAATTTTTCTTAATCTTAAACCTGGAAGAGGGTTACGATGAGATCAAGAAAAATTATAGAAAAAGTTATAAGTCTCTTATCAATAAGGGAAGAAATAATTGGAATGTAAGGATTTGGAGAGATGACCCTTGTCATTGGGAAGAGTTTCGAAACCTACATAAGGAAGTCTCTGGAAGAGTAACAAGATCAAAAAAGACTTGGGAGATACAGAGAGATAATCTTGAGGATAAGAATGCAATTTTTATATATATTCTAAACAATACAGACGAAATGGTTGGAGGAGCTTATTTTGATCTTACTAAAGATGAAGCCAATTACTCAGTTGGTGTTTATAGACGAGACCTATCCGATCAACCACTTGGACATATAGTCCAAGATAGAGCAATTCAATATTTTTTAGATTTAGGATTAAAAAGATATAAGATTGGTCATAAGCCGTTTCAAACCTTCGATTCAGAATTATCTCAAAAAGAGAAATCAATTTCTGAATTCAAAAGTGGTTTTGGGGCAGAACTAGTGGCTGAGCCTCAATTAAACAAAATGAACTAACCTTAATATGAAATTAGACCAGCTCTTCTTCACAAGACTAATTTTTTTTATATCTTTTGTTTGCTTGGCTTATATAGTAAGTGAATTTTCTCAGCAGAAAGATACTTTTAATTATCTTGAGTCAATCTTCAAATATGAGGAAGATGCTATGAGTATTTTTAGTAGGGTCTATTTTTTCACAGGTATGATTACTTATTTAGATGGACTTACTTCTTTAAATGGTGTTCAGGTGATGCATCTGATTATTATCACCATAATAGGTATATTTTTTACAAGACTAATAAACACTCCTCTAGAAGGCATCTTTCTTTTAACTTTAGCCGTCTCTCCATTAATCTCTGACAATTTCAGGGGTGTGATTAGGCAAGGTTTTGGATTTTCATTACTTCTTATCGGTCTCCTAACAGACAAAAAATTTATTAGATATGCATTCTTTAGTGCTGGCTTTTTTATTCATAATCTATTGATCTTACCTATTGCAGCCGTTTTAGTAAGCTTCTCATATCAGAAAATATCTAGTTTAATAAATTTAAAGGATTCACAGAAACCTCCATTATTCTTATTATTTAGCTTTATATCTTGCCTGTTTATTTTTATGGCAATTTATCTGCAAATTTTTTCAGCTACCAATCTTTCCAGTGGAATAGATACTGCTAAGAGTGGTCTTGATTTTGTCTTCTTCTTAGGTTTTCTCTCGTTACTATTCATTTTTTCTGGTTTAGATAAGTACAAATGGTTCTACGAAACTGTTTTTTTCCTTTTTATATTTTTAACAACCTACTTTTTATTGACTGGAAGTGCCAGACTTTTAATGGTTGGAATGCCTTTCATAATAATGTTCATACTAAATATAAAAGAACCTGAAACTAAGTACTTTTTCTTAGGTTTATTTTTACTTCACAGCATAATTAGGCTTTTTATGAATCCTGGTAACTTCATAGCTATCTGATGAATCTGTATGTCGTTGCCAAACCATATGATATTGATCAAGTAATCTCTAATGAAAGGAATCAAGATAACCAAAATGATCTTTGGTTGGTGCTAAATCTTGATAAAAAGTCCCCTTCTGTTTGTTTAGAATATCTTTCAGAATTAAATCAAAAGAATACCTTAATTTTGAGAAGCCCAATATTTTCTGATTTATTTTTCAATAAGGAAATTTCTTCGAGATATTTTGTTAAAATTGAACATAATTTAGAAAAAGAAAAGGAAGATAATTTCTCTTCTATAATTGTAGTTGCATACAAATTTATAAGATTCTTATATAAGATATTTTCTTTCTTTCCTGCATATCTGTATTGGATAATTTCTTACTATAACTACATTTATAATCTTAGAAGCCTCAAGATAGATACTCTTTATACTCAAGCTTGGATCACTAAATTATTACCTTTAGCTACAGTTGATTTTAACGAAATTGTCTTTTACGACGGAGGGAAGTCAAGTGAAGATAATAACGACAAAGAAGTCTTTTATAATGAAGGACCTTTTCATCTACTTGTAAGAACCTTAGAGGACAAGAGAAATTTTGCTATGCCTTCTTTTTTAAAAGAAAAAATTACAAACATCTCTAAGCTTGATTCACGTTATGCAAATAACTACTATCCATCTAAAAATAGTAATTACGATAACCTAAAGTTCAAAGATGTTGATAAGTCATTTTTGTTAATCGCAGGTTCTTATGAGCAAATTAATGACAGTTTTCAAGATAGAATTAAAGCGTCAATGAGGAAAAATAATTTGAATATGGACAAATTCAATAATCTTGTTTATAGACCACATCCAAGAAGAATACTTTCAAATAAAGAAAAGAGGATGCTCCAAGATATGAATTTTTCAATAGTGCCATCAGTTGTTAGTCTAGAATCAGACTTACAAAGGGATAGGGTGCTCACAAATAAACTTCCCGGGTGCATTTTTATACAAAACTCTAGTGCTTCTGTAATTCTAAAAAAATTCCTTCCTAAGAAAGTAATACTAATAACTGAGGAAGTTTAAATTGAGAAATAACAAAGTAGCTATCTACAGTGCCGATATGGGTAGAGGAGGAACTCAAAGAGTCCTGGCAACCCTGTCCAACTATATAAGCAAAGAAAGAGAAGTAGACCTCTTGCTTCTAAAAAAAGAAGGTCATTACTTAAGAGAGATAGATAAAAATGTTAACTTGATTAACTTTGATTCTTCCAGAAGTATCTTTTCCTTTTTTAAGTTATTAAAGTATTTCAACAATAGGGAGCCTGATTTATTTATTGCCTCAATGGAGCACTTACATTTCATCTCTGCTATAGCAATATTCTTAAGTAGATCTAATGTAAGAGCCATATATAGACTCCCCTCTAATCCTAGTTATATATATAAGGAAAGAGAACATCCTACACTTTATAAGAAAATTCAATACAAGGTTCTTAAGCTTAGTCTTCAATTTATTTATAACCTTAACTTTATTCAGGCTATTATCGTCCCCAGTGAAAAGGTTAAGGAGGATTTTCTTCTGCATTTCTCCCTGAAGAATCCAAATAAATTGAGAGTGGTTGCTAATCCTATCGATACAATTCAACTAGATAAAGTGGAACCAACTAAGGAAGTATTCTTTACAAATGATTATCCGATTGTCCTCTCGATGCAAAGATTTGAAATGGAAAAAGATAATTTCACTGTTATTAGGTCAATTAAAGAGACTCTTAAGATAAGAAATGTAAATTTTTTATTATTAGGTGAGGGAAGCCAAGAAAGAGAACTAAGAAATTTAGTACAAGATTTGGGATTAGAAAATAATGTTCTATTACCAGGGTTTTACGCAGATCCTTTCCCAATTTTAAAAAAAGCAGATGTATTTGTACTTTCCTCTTTTGCGGAAGGTATGCCGAACTCTTTATTACAAGCGTTGTATTTTGATCTACCTGTAATTGCAACTGATTGTAACTTTGGACCGTCAGAAATATTGGAAGATGGAAGATGGGGTTCTTTAGTAGAGATAGGCGATTATTCGTCTATGTCAGAAGAGATAATCAAAGCTATAGATGGCAAATTACAGACTATGCCTAAGGAAATTTTTAAGAAAAAATATTCCGCAACTAAGATTTCAAAAAAATATCTTTCTCTTGATGCGTAAGATTAGAATTTTACATATCATTCCGAGTCTCGGAATCGGAGGAGCGGAAACCTTCATGTACCGACTGATAAATCAAGATAAGAATAATTATCACTCCATTTTGTGCTTAAAAGATAAAGGTTACTATGGAGAGAAGCTTGAAGAAGAGGGCTACGATGTATTTGTATTAAACTTGGGGATCAATCTTAATTTTTTTAAGGTAATACAAAATTTAAATTTTATCTTCCGATCGCATAAGCCCGAGATTCTAAATTGTTGGATGTATCATGGTGCTTTATTTGGAACCCTCATATCTTTCTTCTTCAAAGTTAAAGGTCTTTTCTGGCTAATACGGCACTCTGAGCTAAACTTAAAATCTACAAAGATATCTACTCTTGTTGTAGCTAAGTTATGCGCTTTTCTTTCCAAGAATCCTAAATCGATTATTTATAATTCTGAAGAATCTAGAGATGTACATGAAAATTCTGGGTATGATCAACAGAAGTCCTTAGTCATAGGTAATGGTTTTATGTTAGATAAATTTTATCCAGATAAGGCTGATCGATTTAATTTAAGGAAGATTCTCAATATTTCAGAAAGTACTTTGGTTTTTCTTCATGTTGCTAGATGGCATAAAGATAAAGATCATGAAACATGTATCAAATCCTTAGCTTTATTTCAATCTCAGCATGAGATTGATTGGAAAATCATATTTGTTGGCAAAGGAATGAATAAAACTAATGCTAAGTTACAAGAGCTGATTGTTGGCAATAATCTTTCAGAGAGATGCATCCTTTTGGGAGAGCGTCCCAATACAAAAGAGTTATATAATGCTGCTGATCTTACCCTGCTGACAAGCATCACAGAATCCTTTCCAAATGTTATCGGAGAATCTATGTCATGCACTACACCTTGCATATCCTCGGATGTTGGTAGCGTAAGAGGTCTTTTACTTAACCAAAACTGGATATTTCCGATCAAAGACCATAATCAATTGTCGATGATTTTAACCAAAGCAATTTTACTTAAATCAAATCCAGAAGAATGGCTAAAGTGCAAGAACGAGTCTAGAAGCTTGATCGAGAAAAAATTCTCTTTTCAAAAAGTATTAAGTTTGTATCAATCCAATTGGAAGACATCCATATGAAATACATCATTCGTATCGATGACATTACCCCCAGAATGAATCTTTTTAATTTTAATACTTTGAAAGATGCTTTAACGTCTTTAGATATCAAGCCAATCATAGGTGTTGTGCCTGACAATAGAGACGAAAATCTTAATATCGGAATTGAAGATAAAAGTTTTTGGAACACCATGCGAGAATTAAAAGGATTAGGATGGACGATAGCTCAGCACGGGTATAGACATGAATACGTGACTAGAGATGCAGGATTATTAGAAATAAATAAATTCTCAGAATTTTCTGGTCTAGGTTTTCAAGAACAATTGCGTAAAATCGAGTCCGGTAAGAGAATTTTACAGGAGAATGATATTTGGGAACCGGTGTTCATGGCCCCAGGACATTCATTTGACAAAACAACTCTAGCCGCACTAGAAGAGAGTAATTTCAAATATCTTACAGACGGTTTTGGTTTGTATCCTTGGAGAGAAAACAATTTAATTTTTATCCCTCAAGTTTTTTCTTCCTTTACTAGTTTTGGTTTTGGAATCTATACTGTCTGTCTTCACATCAACGAATTGTCTGAAAAGCAAATTCATCTTCTAATTCAAAAAATAAAAGAAAATAGAAAAAATATCATAGGCTTATCTGAAGCCGTTTTATATTTGAGAAAACCTAGCTTGTTGGAAAATACTTTAATATATTTTGTCAAACATTTATTGAAAATGAAAAGACGATTCTAGAATAGAAATGACAATTATCAACGTACCTAATTTATTGAGTATCTGCAGGGTTTTATCAGTCCCTATCGTCATATATTTTTATTTCTACAAAATTGATGGCATGGAGTTTTTAGCAGCAATAGTTTTTATTTTAGCTTCTATCACTGATTGGTTGGATGGGTATTTAGCTAGGAAGTTTCATGCTACTTCAGAAGTAGGAAGTGTCTTAGATTTGTTGGCAGACAAAATCTTAGTTTTAGTAACTCTTTTTTTTATAGTATCTGTATATTCTAATATTCTTTTAACAATATTGAGTTGTCTTATTTTAATAAGAGAGATCATTATCTTGTCAGTACGATCTGTATACGGGCAACACCAAATGAAAGTGATCTATCTAGGAAAAATAAAAACTTTTTTTCAAATGTTCGCCATCGCGTTGCTTCTTATGATCGACTCAAAATATGAAACTGGGCTATTTATCTTGGCAGAAGGTGTCCTTTTATTATCTGTTATAATGGGCTATCTATCTTTATGGGCTTATTTACAAAAGCTTAAATAATGTAATTTATGGCTGGGTGGCAGAGTGGTTATGCAGCGGATTGCAAATCCGTCAACGCCGGTTCGATTCCGACCTCAGCCTCATTACACTAAAATAACATTGGTTATTTGTAATCAAATACTTGGATGAACTTCTTTTAATAAGAAGTATTTTAATTATTGTCCTATAATAACTACAAGCCCGGGTGGTGGAATTGGTAGACACAAGGGACTTAAAATCCCTCGAAGGAAACTTCGTGCCGGTTCGAGTCCGGCCCCGGGCACCATGTACAAACTATGGAAAAGATTTTTTTTGATAAAAAAAATGAACGGTTGGTTTATATCGAGAAGGAAGCCAATCAAAATCTTTGGAGTGAATTATGGCTATCTGATGAAAATCTAGAGTCATCAGTCAAAAAAAGAAATACATTTGTTTCATCATATACCAAGAATTACCTTGCTCCTGGTTCAAGAATATTGGAAGGTGGATGTGGAAATGGGCATCATGTTTACTCATTAAAATGTAACAACTTTAATTCTTTTGGAGTTGACTACGCCGAAGATGTAGTTAAAAAGATAAACGCTCTAGTTCCAGAACTTGATATAAGACAAGGGGATGTTTTTAACCTGCAAGAAGAAGACCAATCACTTGATGGATATTGGTCACTTGGAGTAATTGAACATTATTTTGATGGATATGATGGCATTACTAATGAGATGAAAAGAGTTCTAAAAAAGGATGGATATTTGTTTCTTACTTTCCCGTGGTTTAATCCATTAAGGAAAAGAAAAGCTAACTTAAATAAATATTCATTATTTGAGAAGGATACTAATATCCAAGGATTTTATCAGTTTGCTCTAAATGAAAACGAAGTGATCGAGCATCTTAAAAATGATTTTGATTTAATCTACTCAAGAGGCTTATCAGCATTTGAAGGTCTTCTGAAAGAAACAAAATTGATAGGAAAGATTCTGGGATTCATCCACTCCCTTTCCAAAAAATCAATTTTTTTTAAAGTCATATCTAAATCGCTGCATTTATTGCTAGATACAAAAATTTTCTCTAATCAATACGGCCACTCTATCTTATTGATTTTAAGAAAAAAAGTTTAGTTTTAAATGACTAGTCAATATTTAATCACTGGGGCTAATGGTTATGTAGGAAGCCGTTTGTGCGAATATTTAAATCGTCATAAAAAAAAATACATTCCATTAAGTAGAACGGGTTCACGCGGCATATCACTAGACTTATCTTTAATGGAGTTTCCTAACACTCTCTTCGAAAACATTAACTCAATAGTTCATTTAGCAGGTTTAGCTCATGACTCAACCAATAATCAAGATAGAAACAAATACAACATGATTAATGGATATTCAACCATCAAACTGGCAGAAGAAGCTTCTAAAAACGGAGTAAAAAAATTTATATATATCAGTTCTGTTAAAGCAGAAGAAGACTCAGTATATGGAAATTCAAAAAAATTAGCCGAAGATGGTTTGATGGACTTGGCTAAGAACACGGATATGTGCATATCCATCATAAGGCCATCCTTAGTTTATTCAAAGAATCCAACTGGAAATATGAAGAAACTTAACTCAGCAATAAGATTGGGACTTTTTCCGCCACCTCCTGAAATTAACAATCAAAGATCTTTAATTCATCTTGATGATCTTTGTATAGCTATAGATACGATATCGGAAAAGAATAGTTCAACAGGCTCAAAATTTATTTTAACGGATAATAAAATATACTCGACAAGGATGATTTATGAAGAACTATGCTTTGCACAAAAAAAACAATTACCTTCTTGGACAATTCCCATATCCTTGGTTAACATTGCAGTAAAAGCCTTACCATCTGCAAAGAAGCTATTTTCAAATGACAGACATGATCACAGTGATTTAACTGGATTTGGATTTTCACCAATATTTTCTCTGAAAAATATAAATGAATCGCTTTTTTGAACTATTTTTAATTATATTGATGGGATTTATCTTATTAATTCCAGCAATCTTTATTGCAATCTTAATTAAAGTAGATTCAAGAGGTCCTATCCTCTATAGATCTAAAAGAATTGGAAAGGGTAATGATATTTTTTTCATGCCAAAATTCAGAACAATGCTAGTAGGAACGCCTCAAGTTGCAACACATCTTTTGGAGAATCCAGATCATCATCAAACAAAAATTGGAAAAATTTTAAGAAAAACCAGTTTAGATGAGATTCCTCAAATACTTTCTGTTATTAAGGGAGATATGGGATTAGTTGGACCAAGACCAGCATTATTTAATCAAGATGATTTGATTAAACTTAGAACAGAAAAAGAAATTCATCTTTTGAAACCTGGAATTACAGGATGGGCTCAAATTAATGGAAGAGATAATATTGATATTAAAGATAAAGTTAAATTAGATGAGTTTTATCTTTCAAAGAGATCTACCATGTTCGATTGTTGTATATTAATACTTACACTTAAAAAGGTGATATCAAGAGAAGGAATTTCACACTAGAAAAGATGCCAATGAATAGATTATCTATCTTAAGTCGAATTTTAGAGTATCCCCGATACCTTAAAGTATCAATCATGATAACGACTGACTACTTATCTTTGCTCTCGTCTTTGGTACTGACTATTCTTTTCGCCAATAAAAGTTTTTTCTTCTTCGATCTCATAGAAATTATAGGACTTTTTTCAATTCCATTAGTCACCCTTGCTGTCTTTGTGTTATTGAGAGTATATAAATCCATGGTGAGATTTATCAATTTTAATGGGCTAATAACAATATGTGGAGGTATATTTCTCTCTACTGCAATCTTGATGATGTGTCGTTATTTTTTCCTAGGAGTACTATATTTTACTCCTATAACTTCGCTTCTGACTTTATCAGATATACTCATCTATTCTGCCTTTTCTTTTGTTTTGATTTTAGGATCTAGGCTGCTGGCGTACTCTTTGTTTGAAAATACAACTGGAGCAAAGAAAGTTGCTATATATGGAGCTGGCTCAGCGGGAGTTCAATTGGCAAGTGCTTTGAGATTAAGTAAAGAAATGAATCCTACTTGTTTCGTAGATGATGACAAGATGCTTCATGGAACACTCATAGGAAACTTAAAGGTCCTGACCCGAAAAAAACTTTTAAGAAGAATTCACAAAGGAAAAGTAGATGAAGTGCTTATTGCAATTCCTTCAGCTTCTAGAATGAAATTAAAGTCTCTTTTAGAAGAGATAGAAGGCACATCGGTTAGAGTAAGAATCCTTCCAGGAGTATCAGAATTAGCACAAGGAAAAATATTGGTCAAAGAGCTGAAGGAAGTTGCTCTTGAAGATTTATTGGGACGAAATGAAATTATCCCCAACTTGCATCTTCTTCAAAAAAATATAAAAGGTAAGAATGTTTTAATAACTGGTGCAGGGGGTTCAATAGGCTCTGAAATAAGTAGGCAAGTGGCAAAAAATGATCCTAAAAAGATAATTCTACTTGATTCAAATGAGTATGCTCTATACTTGATTAAGAATGAAGTTGAAGAACTTGAATCTAAAATAGATATTGTTAGTGTTATTGGTAGCGTTATTAATAGAGAACGGATGCAGGAAGTTTGCTCCTCATTCGATGTGCACACTATCTATCATTCAGCCGCCTACAAACACGTATCTCTTGTAGAGGAAAATCCTTTCGAGGCGGTATCAAATAATATATACGGAACAAAAATTTGTGCTGAATCTGCAGATGAGACAGGAGTTGAAACTTTTGTCTTAATTTCCACAGATAAGGCAGTAAGGCCTACAAATATTATGGGAGCTACGAAGCGATTTGCAGAACTTATACTTCAATCAATGGCTCTTACAAGCAAAACTAACATGACCATAGTTAGATTTGGCAATGTAATTGGCTCTTCAGGATCTGCTATCCCGTTGTTTCAGAAACAAATTAAGAATGGAGGTCCAGTAACCGTTACAGATCCTGAGGTCATAAGATATTTTATGACAATACCGGAGGCAGCAGAGTTGGTCATCCAAGCTGGAGCCATGGGGAAAGGAGGAGATGTATTTGTTCTTGATATGGGAGAGCCAGTTAAAATTGTGGAGCTTGCAAAGAAGTTAATTAGATTAAGTGGTATGGAATTAAAAACAATTGATAATCCCGATGGAGACATAGAAATAAAGTTTACCGGCCTTAGAGCAGGAGAAAAGCTATACGAGGAATTATTGATTGGAGATAATGTTAGCTCTACAAATCATGAAAGAATTCTCAGCGCTAGAGAACAGTATCTATCCGAGAAAGAAATAAATTCATTCTTAAGAGAAATAGAAGAAGCAGAGAAAACAGGCGATACTGAAGCCTTGAAAGAAATCCTTAAGAATGCCATTGTCGGCTTTACTCCCGATAAGGAAATTGTTGATGTTATATATGTTGAAAAAAATAGCTAAAATTCATTTACTTTGTACACGTTAATTGATTCTCATGATGATTTGATGTTCTTAAACCAAGAACTTATGAACAGGCCTTATGTAGCTGTTGATACCGAGTTTAGGAGGACACACAAAGACAATATGAGATTGGCTTTATTGCAGGTCAATGATGAAGAAGAAACCTTCCTTATAGACACTATACTTATTAGAGATCCAGGTAATAGTGCGAGTTTTTTATTTTCAGATTCCGTTACGAAAATATTTCATTCTTGTAAGGAAGATCTCGAGGCTATTTATTCTTGGACCCAATCTGAGATGGTCAATATTTTTGATACCCAGCTTGCTCATTCATTTTTGGATAATGACTATTCAATTAGCTACCAATCATTGGTAGAAGAAAAATTAGGAATCACACTGGAGAAAAAAGAGACAAGATCAAATTGGATAAGAAGACCCCTTTCAGAAGCACAGCTAAAATATGCTTCGCTGGATGTGGAGTATTTAATACCACTTTATCATGAACAAAATATGAGATTGAAGGGCTCTAAAAGATTTGACTGGCTTAATCAGGAAATTGATAGACTAATAAAAACAACTTTTAACCCTGAAAATTATTTATTTGATGTAGAAAGAGTCTTAACAAAATCTCAGGAAAGAAATCTTCTTGAGAAGATGAATAACATAATTTTGGACATCTCTACAAAGGAAGAAATAAATCCAACTTTATTTTTTTCAAAAAAAGCTCAAAAAGATTTTATAAGAATTGCTTTAGATAAAGGAATTAATTTTGCGTGCAATCAAATAACTGCTTGGAGAAGGGAGTTGATAGAAAAAGATTTAATTGAGTTACTTAGATGATGTTCTGGGGTATATATATCTTCAGTTCAATTATTGCAGGACATTTAATTTCATCTAATTTTACTAAAAATTATTTATCTATTTACTTTCTAATATTTGTAATTTTTTTAACCCCAGCTCCAATAGACACTTCCAATACTACGTATGCCCCTTCTTTGTTCTCTTTTTTTTACAGTCTAGTCTTGGAACGAGATTATTCACTTAGACCGTTAAGACCTCTTATGCTTAGCATTCCCCTTTATTTATTATTACTCATAGTTTTTGCTGGTATTAAAAAAATATTCTCTCTAAAGAAAGATCTTTCAAATTGATAATACCAATTGCATTCTTACCTTTAATCATTCCTGCAGACTCTCCTGGATTAAAAAAAATCGTCTTATCTTTTATCTCTTCTCTATACCTGTGAGTATGTCCATGAAGTGCAATATCTATATCCTTATTCTTTGACAAGTATTCATTTATCAATTCAGGTTCATGAAATATTGCTATATTCCTATTGAACTTAGTTATCTTAAAAGGAGGTTGGTGGAATTCGAAACCACATTCTTCTGCAGCCCTTTCTAGACCGGGTTCATTCCTGTCATTGTTTCCAAATACTCCAACGAGGTCACAATTTAAATCTAAAAATTTTTTTAAGGTGCTTTCTTTAGTTATATCACCTGTGTGTATAACAAGATCTACCTCTCTTTGATTGAATATAGATATTATAAGATTTATATTATTTATATTGTTATGAGTGTCACTCACAACTCCAACAAGCATAAATGTTTAAACTTTTTCTAATATATGTATTCCGCAGGCACTTCCGAGACCTATAACATGTGTTAAACCTATTTTGGCATTTTCTACCTGTCTTTTTCCAGCTTCACCCCTCAAATGAGTACATACTTCGTAAATGTTCGCTATTCCAGTTGCTCCAAGAGGATGTCCTTTTGAAAGCAGTCCCCCGGATACGTTTACAGGTATTCTTCCTCCTAACTCAACCTCACCTTCATCTATCAGTTGTCCTGCTTCTCCATCACCACACAAACCTAGGTTTTCGTAATGCAGCATCTCAGCAGTTGCAAAACAGTCATGCAATTCAACAAGGTCAATATCATTTGAATCAAGACCAGCCATTTCATATGCTTCCGTAGCTGCCTTTCTAGTACAGCTATTTACATCAGGCATTACAAGATCTCGTTCTTGGTAAGGATCGCTTGTCATTACTGACGCCTTTATCCTTACCGCCCTTTTCATACCTAATTCCTTGGCTTTCTTTTCAGAAACTAGAACTGCTGCTGCAGCTCCATCAACATTTACGGAACACATAAGTTTAGTATTTGGATAAGAAATCATTTCAGCATTCATTACTTCTTCTAGAGGAGTCTCAATTTGATAACGAGCTTTGGGATTCATAGTTGAATGATGGTGATTCTTAACTGAAATCTTTGCAAACTGTTCAAATGTTGTTCCATATTGACGTGCGTGCTCCATCCCAGCTTCAGCAAAAACCGCAGGCATAGTGCCTGATCCAAGAAGACCTTCTTTAGGTATACCTGCTCCGCCACCAGCTCCTCCAAGAAGACCAGTACCCATTTGTTCAACCCCGACTGCAAGAACAACATCATATAGACCTGCTTTTATTGAGGTCCAAGCCTCTCTAAAGGCTGTCGCACCTGTTGCACAAGCATTAGAACAATTAACAACAGGTATTCCAGTTTGACCTATTTCTTGAAGAATTCTTTGTCCAACCATCGCGTTAGCCTGGCCTAGATTTCCACAGTAGAAAGCTTCCATATTTCCAATATTTAATCCTGCATCATCAAGTGCAAGTAAAGCAGCTTCAGCACCTAAATCAGGAACAGTTCTTTCAGGAAACCTTCCAAACTTAATCATATCAACGCCCAACACATATACATCACTCATAATTTTCTCCGTTAAGAAATTGGTTTAAAAAAATAACTAATATAGCTATTTCCATCTTTATCTTTTCTACCTAGAGCGTCATCAAAGACTACTTCAACAGGCATATCAAAATCTATTTTTTCTGGATCCGGTTCACAATCAATTAGATTGCCTTTAACAGTTCCTCCGCCATCTAAATCCACTATCGCAGATATATAAGGGACTTCTATCCCGGGAAACGACCTAAAGACTATAGAATAAGAATATAACTTACCTTTATTACTCAGTTTGACTGGTTCAATTGAATCTCTAGCAAAACAATTTGAGCAGACGTTCCTTTCACCCAAAAAAATAGAACCGCACTCTTTACATTTGTGTCCCTCCAAATAAGGATCTGCTCCTTCTGGAAGTTTTAGATAGTCAACAACAGGTAAACTCATTT
>CEQN01211011.1_pt1 | contig 46695 bp, 32 predicted proteins | sample 427011 | NCBI WGS metagenome assembly CEQN01 (sample SAMEA2621277, study PRJEB7988) | marine metagenome | biome: marine biome (ENVO:00000447); feature: deep chlorophyll maximum layer (ENVO:xxxxxxxx); material: "saline water (ENVO:00002010), including plankton (ENVO:xxxxxxxx)" | depth 120 m
AATGTTGACATCTTCATTGAACAGAATGTAGTGAAGAAAATACGAAACAACTGTCGTCGTCTTACCAGACTGACGAGGCAGCTTGGCAATCGTAAAGCGATTGTCGTGTACGGTGTTTACAATCTTTTCCTGAAAAGGATACATCTCAAAGGGAACAAGCCCCTCATCAACATTAACAATTCGTACATAATTCTTGATAAAATATACTGGATCATCTGAACATTTTATATACTCGGCGATTTGCTCTTCGGTAAACTCTTCTTCGGTTCCTGCTTTTTTCAGTAGAGGATTGCCAAGATAGCCAGCATTTTGATTGGACATGATTACTCCTTATCATTGTTATTTAGGTCTAGCTTACCCTTTAACAATTTTTGGAGATCGTGTGTGCTTCCAACAAACAGAGCATTGGTCACATTCTTAGGTCCCTTTTCTGTATTTTTAAGACCCTTAATATCTTTTTGCAGATCAATGAGTTGACGATTAACATCAGCCACATTTTTAATAATCTGCCCAACTACTTCATAAGCCCTCGGATGCTCACTCTCTTTAGCCAGTTCTAAGATTCCGTCAAGTGCATCCGACCCCTTTTCGATAATATCTTTTAAATTGTTTCGAGTATACTCGTAATCTACATCAAGATCTTTTGCAATTTCAATTTCACTTGACGGAAGTTCTGCTGGCAAAACCTCCACATCATCTTTTTTATTACTCATAACTATTCATCTATCCCCTCATCTAATCCAGTCTTTAGATTTCTTCTATCTCCGGGCTTCGCTTCACCATCTCTCAACTGCTGGATGGATGCGCCCTCGGGGCGGCCATGCAGATATGTGCGCTTATCACGATGATATCCGCCGGCGGCCTTCATTTCACCCGCTGTTGGATAGAACGTCTGCGTCGTAATGTAACCAAAGTCATCATTTGCGTCAATTGAATCAACGGAAACACTCAATACGTTTGCATGAGCCTGATCAATGGCCACAGTATTAGACACCGGCTCACCGGTGGCGCTCAATCCAGGCTCAATGTAAATTCTCGACACGGTCGGTAGCCCTTTGTCTCCAGTCGATGGAATTGACCCATCATAATTGGGATCGACATAGGTAATTTCGTATTGAGTATTTGCTTCGGTATGCTCAGGAAATGAATACCTAAGATTGGCTGTCTGACTAAATCCATCATAATCTACAATGATATTTGTATTGCCCGAACCCAAACCATCCGAAAGTTTAATCGTGGCTTGGTTGTAATAATCATCTAGACGAGATGCATCGGAGGCCAAATGAATTCTATTTGAAATTGGGGGCATTGCGCTTGGTCCCCCGCCGGCGGACGCGGCCGCGCTGGTCGCCCAATCTTCATCGCTAACGTCTTCTAATAGCATTCCGTCTATAAAAAACACATCATTATCATTTGGCTCCGTATTGTCAACTACTCCTCCAAGTTTAAAAATAAGAGAATCAGATGTCGTGCTACTAAGGTCTATTAGCATCATCGCCCGGCGCCATCCTTCAGAATCTTTATCACCTAGTGTCGGATTGTCGGATGATTGCGAAGGGATCGAGGTGTAGGCGATGTCTCCCACTGAAGAATAGCTCGGACTCGTTGCGTGATACGCATGGGTTACGAAGTTGGCGCCGCTGGTGCTTTCGTTTCCCGGGTCCGCGGCCGTTGGCGTTGTTGCATCCATAATATAATACGAGAACAGCCATTTCTTTCCGGCAGGTATAGGTATACCATATGCTGTAAAATTAGCTGCGTTAGGATGTGGCGCGAATGGTTCCTGCGAATTATCAAGAGTAAGATTTGCTGTGGCAAAGTATTTGACCAAGTTGTTCGGGGCTGTTGATCCACTGTCTCCAGTTATTTTTAAGCTAGTGGTGCCAAATTTTGCATTCGCAGTGCTTAACTCTAAAGCAATTTCTTGGGCCTCAGAGTTAGTAGCCTCTGTGCTGTCTTTTAAGCCACTCAAATAATAAGAAGGATATGTAGTGGACCCATCAGTTAATCCTGACGTACCAGCACCTGTAGTTATCACATACTCAGTATTTGGTCGATTGAAATATGCAAGACCAAGTGGCATGTAATTTTTCACAGTGCCGGAAGGGACCGAATTCAAACTAACAGCATTTCCAGTGAGAAATTTGGTGGAACTAGGAACAAAGAAGTCAACGAAGGCGCGTTTAATAATACCCTTATGTTGTACGGGACCATATAACAATCCTTTAACAGTAAAGTCTAATGACCATACAGTGACCCTTCGGTCTTCATAGCTGCCATCATATACATCTTCCTTATTGACATTGTTCAATATCATAGGAACATCAACATTGATATTGAAATCAGTAAAGTTATTCAATGTGAGCGTAAACTCAGGAGTGAAGAATGGAAGAATTTGTTCAACAACAGCCGCACCGTCGGCAGAGTTTTTCACATAAACGTAAAGAGAGAAAACCATATCATACGGCACTGGCATAAACATACTAGATGCAAATGTCGTATTAGCCGAAACAACAGTTCGGGTCATAGTGTTTAATTTTCGCTCTGGCGCATACGCAACAGAAACCATTTCGTAGCTCATACGAGGCAATGAAATTGCAGTAGGTTCTGTAATATCAGGATCGCGATTCAGTCTAGCAAGCCATCGTTCTTTTGGCGCATATGACAACGGAACATTCAATATCTGCGCTACTGCACCAGCATTGTTCATTCGCTGAATCTTAATGTCATTGAATAGTGTGCCAAAAGCAACAACATAACTACGAATTGCGTTATAATTAAAAGTGGTTCCTAGCATTTTTTACCAATCTCCAAACGGACTATCCGTAGTCATGTCAACCACACCTTCAGCCTCAGTCTGAATAATCTGATTATCTGCGGTGTTACTATCTGGCATTGAATCGGAGGTACTAGAAACAATCAAACTCGCAGCGTTCGCCGCATCAATGGCATCAATTCCAGTATCGAATTCCTCGCTGCTATAAACAAATGTTTCACATCGAAGATCATACACAGGTAAAGTTCCTGATGGATAGAACATTGATTCGTGTTCCACAAACTTGATCTCAAATAACTGTCCAGCCCGAGAACCACCTTCAGCTAACTCAGCACTGCTATGCTCAGGCTTTGGTCGACTCAGCGGAAAATAGATCAAATCGCCTTCTCTCGGCCTAGATATTCCAGAATCAAGTTCATTGAATCTGCGAATTGCCATCGTGAATGTCACCTGATCACGAATCTCTAGACCAAATCTAGATAAAAGATCACCCTCACCCTCAAACCCCTCGATGTTTTTTACATAAACTTCAATTGGATACTGAACCGTAAATTTAGATAACGTGTCTTCACCGTACAGTTGATCCTTTTTGACAAATATTCTAGGAATCCAATGCACATCCATTCCATAAAACTTAATCGACTCTATAATTAAGTCCTGGATCAGAGTTTGCTCTGGTGCATTATCATAGTTGTTTACATACAAATTAGTGGGCATGTATATGCTCCTACGCCATCATCATTTCAGCAGGAAGCTCATAAGTAACTTGCATCTGCTCTCTTAGCTGCTCTAACTCAGCCCGCGCGTCTTCTAGTATTGCCCTTCCATTCAGCGTTACGCCTCCTGGCATTTGAACGCCCTCAAACTTAGATAGATTAATTCCCCACTGCTCTCGGATCAGTGCCGTAGCATATCGTTTTAGAAACATATCATTATATACGTCAGTAAATGTTGAGGGATCTACAATCTTATATCCTTCAATGATCAAATACTCATCACGCACAGCGTCTTGTGACCAGTCCCAATCTACATACATTCTATCTGCGTGTCGATTAAATCGAATTGGCACTTGACCAGTAAGCAGCTCCTCGATTAAGCTGACATGTTTCATTCTCATCTCATAACTAAGCAGTTCAGAAGTTCCCATGTATGCACCAAACTGAGTAACATCATTCATTCTCATTTGGTATCTTACATCCCACATTCCCAGTGAAGATGTGCTTGGCTTAAATACTTTTGTGATACCGATAATACTCTCTGGAATATCGACAAATTGATTACCAATGACGCCTTTATCAAAATAGCTTTCGCTATCACTGGCGTCTGTCACCAAGGTACCAACACTTGCATTTGTCTCACCGACTCTAACAGCTTCGCCGGACTGAAAAGATGCTTTGGCAACACCATTTGCACTATGTTCTCGCTCCCAAGTAACATCTAGCCAATTAGTATTATCCGAACTAACTCGTATAATAGAAGCATTCGCTCCGCTTGTAACCCCATATATTTGAGTACCCGCATCAGTTACGCCAGGCCCACCCGTGAACTTTAGAGTAGATGGAGTGATCTGCTGTTTCTCATAAACCTTTTCAACACCATCAAAATGATATTCTTGAAAAAACTGAAGGGCTTCGTCTATACGATCATCTACCTGGTCATCATCAACATTAATATCAATAACAGGTTTACCCAATTTTCGTAGGCAGTATTCTTTTAGCATTGCTCTTGAAGTTGGCGTAGCCATATTTTATATCCTTGCTACGACGAGGTTGTCGTTGGGTTGACTGTTAAAATTCCCTCACAAACTCTGTAATTGGGATAATCCTTCCATTCATTTCCAGTAAGAGATGCGAATGTGGTATTGCACACCAACTCAATATCATATACATATCTACCTTCAATCAATCCAGCCGTCACGGTATTTGCTAATTTTAGCTGAATTGCACCAGAAGTATTCGCATCATGAATACCCTTAGCGGTGCTTCCACCTAAAGTGAAGGCCGCAGCAACGGTACTGTTTGCATATGACTTTCTAACCTTTCCGACAGCAGTGTGATAGTAATCCAGATTAACCGGATACTTTCCAGAAGAATTGCTTGTATATGCAATTACATTTTGTGACCAAGACACACCGCGGTCAACGAAAAGATTTAATGTTCTAGCCATGTCATATTCCCAATATAGTGTGAGTCTATTCTCACCTTGTATTTATATACAAAAGAAATACTATTACAGAATGGTTATCTCAGAATCTTCGACGACGCTACTTGTTCCGAGATCGCTAAATGTATCAGGATCTACCAAATGTTCATCGGAAACTGAAAAAAGTTCAATAAACGATTCTCTATTTGATGGGTCGGTAATTATGTCAACTTGTTCATTAGTAAGGTGATTAAACTCTCGCCAAATATCGGAGACCACCCTATCCTTAGATTGTATTTCAATAACTCTTGACACAGAAGAAACGCTCGACCCTCCCTGTTCTCCCGAGGCGGCAATAGCGAATCTGGGGGACGATTTTTCGTCGCTCTTCACCCAATTGTCGGACGAATCTAACACAAAAGATGAAACTGTTCCGTCACACATAAGAGCAGTAGTCTCTGCCGGAAGCACAGCCCTCTTGGTCTCTTGATTAGTGGGCCTGCAAGTAATTTCTTCATTAACATGAATAGTCTCGACGATTAATAAAACATGATCTTGAGTAGTAATCAGTTTTAATTTTTTCATAAAGAAAGCCCTTCCAATAATTTGGTGTTTAAATCAGATAATGTAACTACAGAGTTCCCAATAGTATTATTATACACATATTGTTCTGTCATTTTAACCATATCGTTCTGAAAATCAAACGAGATTAAATTAGACGATGAGCTTTGTAATTGATTTCTAGTCGATGAATTTGGAATTAATTCTTGCATTATTGTGCTATCAGACAATACAAATAAAGAGACTGCAAGAACAGGTTCTCCACTCAGCGCAGAGCATATCATTTTTTCATTCGGCGGAACTCGATACAGGCCAATTGCAGTTCTATTTGTTGCCGCAGTAGAATCTGTTCCAACACTCGCAACTCCTTTTCCAACTAAGAATGTGAATGATTTGCTTAATGCAAAATCATATTGTAACTGCTCTCCAGTATTGATCAAGTTCACAATATAAAGCGAGTGACTGTCTTTAAATAATTTCACATTAGCCATAATATTTTATTCTCCCGTGTCAACAGCTATTTTATCTGCGTTATTTGCATATTCTCTATGCATCCTAACTTGCTCAAATATGCTTTCTCGTAAACTGGACATATTTATGGACCCATTTGAATGCGAGTTGGCGTGAACCCCAACGCAATCCAACACAATTGTATCATTGTCGGTCATTGATATAACGCAGATCTCGGTATTCGCATTGTAGTCATGTCGTTGTACAACAACTGCCATTAGAAAGTCTCCCCATTACCCTGCATTGTAACAATACTATTTCCCGTTGTGTGGTTATTGGTTTTGGTCACTGTAGCTGGCGACCTCACCGTAAAAGTATTGGTTTGAACAAGCACGCCGGCGGTGCCTCCGCTACTACTCACATACGAACCGGCCCCACCCGTGCCATTATTAACTATTGAGGTGACACTACTTCTACCGCCGCCTGCGCCGCCGGCTTGGGGTCCTGTGATCGAACCATTAGTTCCTCCTCCACCCCCACCACCAGAGCCCGCGAAAGTGTGGGCATCATCTTCATTTATTAAATTAACAGTAGGAGTAGCATCTTCTCTACTGTTTTCGGTTCGATACTTACTATTAAATATCGCCACAACATCACCACCACCACCGCCATTGGTGGGATTGTGTGGACTAAGTGGAAGTACGCCGGGTTCTAGGGTTCCCGCTGTAGCCGCGGAGCCACCTGCGCCCCCAGCGTGCGAACTAGGTAGACCAGAGCCGGTAGCTCCTGCGCCACCATCTGTGGCGTTACCCGGACCATAACCACCTTGGCCAGGTAGTTGTGTAAAGTCGCCATAATCGGCCCAATCAGCAACAGTCTGCGCGGGCGTCTTATGAATTCCGGATCCAGCGCCGCCTCCGCCTCCATACGCAAAAGTCTGCCCTCCTTTAGAACCAACTGAGTATTGCTGAGTACCTCTGCCGCCATAACCGCCGCCGCCACCCATTAGGCCCGAATTTTTAATATTGACGACCAAATTACTAGCGGCCGAATGCGTAAAGTGCGACTCCTCGTCAGATGGTAACGCGGTTTCTGATACATATATGCTTAAGGCGGGGTTGGGTACCAGAAAATGAGAATTTGATCCAAGAACGTCACCAGAATCTAATATTAGATTAACGGTTAGATAATCTCTAATCGCAGGCAATCTATTGTAATTAATTCCACCTGCACTATAAACATATGGTGTATTATTGACGCGATAGTCTGCGAAGGGATCTGAAACTAACGTAGCAGGAGTCGATGCGTCGACCGCATACGTTTGGCTCCACTGCACAAAATCCCAAGGAAAGTCAATATTGTACAGTCTACCATCAGTGTCTTTTCTACCAACACTGTCTCCGTCAAGGTTTAGTGTAAGTTCTGCTTGCTTAGGTATGTAACCAAACTTACTTACATCAGGAGGTTGTGTGATGCCCACTGAAGTCCCAATACGCATAACTGGGATCTCCTTTTAGTACAGCGCGACACAGTTTGCCGTAGTCTGCCTAAGGGCTGGTGCCGATAAATCGCTCAGCCAAACAGCAGAAACGCGAATAGGCAGTATTGATCCGGCGACACAGTTACGGAATAGTGTATTAGCAGCGGAAGTATTTGAAGTTGAAGTAAGTTCGTTATTGCCACCCCATCCCGGAGAGCCCCCAGAATATAATCTGCAATACACATTACCCGCGGTTTGAATATATAGCCCTCTTGTCACAAAAGGAAGTTCGCTGTTATTAGTGACGGTAACTTCGTAGGCAAACTCTGCGGGACTGTCTACGTCGGTAGGATATTTCTTAAATCTTGGGTCGGGCATTTCGATAATCCTTTAGTTATGATACACTCTGTTTGCGGTGTCATATTGCTGATTATATTTATTCATATCACTGGCAAATAGACTAGGATCAATTCTTAAATAAGCGTTTGCACTATATTTAGCATTACTTATTGGGGTACATCCTCGGTGATAGAATGGCCAAGAAGTTGGAAAGAGAACTATTCTTCCCGCAACAGGCTCAATTTTTAGATTATTGATATTTGAATCCCAACTCTTAAATTCAGTTTCGCCGCCCTCCGATACATCATTGAAATATATTTGCATAGCCAATAGTCGAGAAAATGAAGACGGAGCAGTGTTATCGCTGTGCCAATCGTGCTTCCCGATATTTTTATCATATCTCTTAAGTCTAATTTGTTCAAAAACCAAATTCTCATAAAATTTTAAAGGATGGTCTTCGATTTCGTCATCTGTGATATATTCTTTTATACAATCAATGCAAGCAGATCGTATGGTATTTAATTCATCGCGCCAATTATGCACAACCGTTGCATGTTCAATCCACAACTGTTGCGTGACTTTTTTGTCGCTAAATTTGCCAATAAGGCTTCCGCGAGAGGATATCCTTCCATCTCTATGATGATCACTGTGGTGTTCAAATTTACTTATTAAAGTTCGACAAAATTCCCGAGTTAGTCGACCATCATAATATCGTATCAATGAATTCACCACTATCGGCCCCAAGTCCACAGCAATAAGTTGGTCACGCTATCTCTAAGATATTTCTTATCAAGAGAAGACGGCCAAAGATTTGACAATCTACTATACGTTTCCGCATCATCTTTAGATGAGGCCACAATAGCATCCCATTGATCTTTTAATTCGGGATCTTGGGGCAAGTCCCTTAGGACTTGCTTTCTTTGAACTAGACGTTTTTTTAGTTCAAGATTATCTTCTTCCATTGCGAACAGGACCTTTTGGTCCAGGGCCCGCAATTCTGCCGACCTAACTCGGCGAACATTTCTCATGTACATGTCTTGCCGAACGAAATCCCAATTAATAATGACTCTAGTATTGTCGGCAGAAAGTTTCCATTGTTGACGAAACGCCCGAGACTGGGGGAAACTTGTTAAGTTTTGCATAGGCATGAGAACAAGATTGTCTCTCTCGGCATGTTTTTCAATATCGGACAAGCTCAAAGTATCATCATAATATGTTCTAAACATCAAAATACGTTCATCATCATGATAAGTTCGACTCACCAAAACATAATCAGATATATCCATAATAACCTATCTATTGTAGTAACCCAATTGCGACGACGTGTAGCTCAAAAGGATCTGTTGGGTCGTTAACGTAATCGGGAGAGCTATCGTCGGGGGCATCATCGGACGAGGTACAGAACACATGAACTCCCGACGAATTTGCCTGAGCAACAGTTGGTGCTTCGTTCCCTGGAACTTCGCCACTCGAAGTATGATTACGGGTTTTCGGTTGTGGCTCGTGCAGATCCGTCGCATCGGCACCATATGTTCGGATCCTTGTTCTAGATGTAGCCACAACACAATAGTTGTTTGAAACAGCAGGTCTTTGAAATTCAATCCAAAACGCCCCAAGTCCATAGTCCTCAATGTTTCCAACATTGAATCCCGATCTAGTTCCGTCTACTTGATTTAGGATTGGAGCGCCGCCGCCCACTCCGGTGCTAGTAACATCTGTGGCATCTCGTTCACAGTGAATTCTCGCCCACATGAGGGCTGCATTGTTAGCTTGCAACCATCCAGTATTTGGTTCGATTGCAATTGAACCATTTGCCGTAATTAGACCTTTTCTTTCTAATTTAGTCGCCTGCGAGCCTGTACTACCGACAGATACTTGAGAAGAATCGCCACCCTCAATCTTTAACTGATACCCAGAACGATTAATCTTATAAGAATTACCATCAACCGAATCGCCACCACCAGTACCAATTAGAATTCTACCGTCTGCATGTCCTCTAAGTATAGTATCTAGGGCGACGGTGCCATACATATGCATATTTGGGGGCGCGCCTGCACCAATTGAACCCACAATACCGTATGAGGCATCATGACGATCCGCGTTGGTCTCTCCAGAAACGCCACCCGCACCAAAGTGAATTGTGGGAGTGAGATACAGCCCACGATCTGGCCAAACATTGGTCGACGAGCGGGCACCAAAAGTCGTGCTTGATACGCCGTCGTTCGTGACTGCGGCGCCCTTTGTGCTTTCTAATGCAACAGTCTGCCACGACCCCGTCATGAAGATTGCGCCACCATTGTGGGTTGTCTTTGCTGGAAGCGCACCATGATCTTGCGTAATGTCATAGGTTGAATTGGCTGAGTGCAAATGCAGTTTGCTTACTGCGCCCGGGAATGTTCCAGACTCGCGATAGTCGGTCCGGCTCTGCCCGTCCGATCCGCTGTTGTATATTCCCGTCCACCAATCTGAACCAAGTGCTATTGAGTTGGTGGAATGAGTATCAGTAGTATCAGTAGCTCCACTATGAACGCTAAGGTGCGTGGCAACTTCTCTACCAAAACTGTGGCCGCGATTGGTGGCAATGGGTTGCATACCTTGAACTAACGAAATACTAGGTCCTTTGTGGTCTCCGCTGGCCTCTGGTCTAGATGTGGCCGTATCTCCGGCGGTTGCTAATTGAAAAGTAACTGCATCGGAAATTCCAGCAAATGTAAGAGCACCCTTAGCATTAAAGCGCGCGGATGCTCCGGGCCCAGACACAACCAAACCTTCTCGGTTATCGCTGAAGATCGTCCGGTTTGACCCAACAAACGCAACAACATTAGAAACAAGGGCGGCCCCCTGGCCAGCATGTTTACCTACGCCCGCGCCTTGAGTCAGTAGGCCAATGCAACCATAGTCCCAAAAACCATCACTATCGTTTCCGGTGGCCTCAATCGAAATCGAAGGCGCGGTGGCCACGCCACCACCAGCTGGATAAAAGCTCATGCTTGGGTAATCGGCAAGCGCAGCCGACGACTCCATCGCAATGGCGCCTGTCATTCGCGAGTGAACCTGACCACCCCGAGTGTCAGTATATGAGCCCGACTCAGGGCCCGAAGAGGTACTAAGAAGTATGCCCACTCTTCGTCTTGCGGTAGAACCAGCAGCGCGGCCGCCACGAATCATTAAGAAGTCATTATATGCTCCGCGAGAGGTTTCTTCCCAATTATTAGTAGTCGATTGCATACTGCTTGTATTAAATTCATACGCAGGCGTAACATCACCAGTCGCCCCAAAAACACCGACTGCAATAGGACCAGATGATCCAGCCCCGCCGGTGATGCCGGCGACAGCACTATTACCAAATGACATTCTACCGTCTTTGTGAATACTCAGTCGTGTAACATATTTTCTAGTAGTTGCGTGACCCGTTGCCTCGGTACTCAAAGCAAAATGCACATTACCACCATTACCATGGTGAGCAATTACGAAGTCATTCACGCTGTCGGTGCTTGGTCTTAATTCACCAGAAGCCCAATCCAAATTAACAGCGCCTTGCATTATGCTGGTATCAGTGCGTAAGGCATCTTGGGTCAAACGAATTTCAGGATGAGCAGCAAAACCCTTATAAGTCCATGTAGAACCATCATCATCTTTATAGCTTGTCGGATTAACACCTTGATTATCAGCCTCTAGCCACAGTTGAACTGCGCGAGTGGCTTCGATATGAACATTTGCGTTGTACTCTGCATCTGGCGCAACGCCATGATGAGCGAACATGTCTGGAGTTCTCTGAATATGCAATTCAGAGTCGGGAAGATTAAGACCAATTCCGACATGTGTGTTTTGATTGGCTTTCTTATGCAAGACAAGCGCGCTGCCATGCCAAGTAGGACCATAGTTCATTGAGTTGGCCATCGAAGTGTTACCGGCCGCCCAAATTCTAAACTGAGAATACCCAGAGCTAGTAACATTTTGCAACTTCCACATATCAACAGTATCATCATAATCGGATGAATTGAATGTCCCGCGACCCTTTGTGGCAGTGTAAGCAATAATTTCACCGCCCGCGGTGTCCATGGTGCCGCCGCCGGCGACCGAAAGAATATGTCGAGGATTTGAATCGCTATGAGCCACACCAAGAGTGAAATATGAGGGCCACCTACCGTTGTTGGAATTACCACTTAGGTGATCGGTATTATCATAGGCAATATAGCTAAAGAAAGTATTGCCTCGGGAGTTTAGACTATCGGTCCACCTCTGCACCTTGAAATTAATGTATGGGACGCCGGAGGTCGTTATGGCATGAGAATACTCAAGCGAAGTATTCTTCTGATTCGTGTTCGCATTAGGATCCGAAAACATAATTCGTGCAGGTACGTCTCGCGTTCTAGCAGTACCCTCACTTGAACCTCGATGATTTTGAGGTTGGGCAGATAGAAATAGTCCAGAATTGTATGCACTACCATTTGCTTTCAAATCACCTCGATTTACAGCTCCAGGAACAATATTAAGCTGCCCCGGATAAGTATGGTAATCTGCAATATCGGTGATATTTGTCCATGCAGCATTGGCAGTAATGTTGGTGTTTGCGCTAATGATCACCTTACCTACATTTTGCCCAGAACCCCAAGCACTGTCACCAACAATTCTCATCACATTGATCAGCTTGGGTCCATCGCCCATCTCCGGATAATAATCATCGGTATAGTATCCATTAAGATCGCGTGTACGAACCCAAAAATCTATTGAAGCGGATCTTCCGTCGCTGCCTAACGCCGACGAACTGATACGAGCAGAAGCAGTTTCTTTGTAAGTGGCATCGGTATCATCAATGCCACCAAAGTCAATAGCCGCAAAAGGTGCAGTTACAATTCTGTTTTGATTTGAATATGTGGTAGCCACATTTCGTGTAGCAACAGAAGTGTCTTGGAATCTAAGAACGATCGGAGTGTTTACATCAACCGATGCCCCCGTGACCTGCTGAGATTGTCCAACCAATGTCATTAGCGGCGTGTTGTTTGCTATATTGGGATCGTCCCACTTCTTTTTCCAAATAATCATGGGCGCATTAAGTCTTGCTTGAGCACCACCATACATTAATCCAGAGAGGTCGCCCATATCGGCTTTACCTGCTTCGCCCGAATCAAGTACGAATCGAATACCAGCAGTATAGTTTTGACCCCACCAGTTTTGTTGCGCTGACAAAAATCCTTCGCCGCCATGTGATGCATGACCGGTATCAACATAACTGTTTGCTGCGAAGATTAACTTACTATGAGTAACCCCTGTCTCAGATAAGGAGGCATTACTGACCATACCAATAACGCCAGCAGAAGAACCATAGGGATTTGTGGCTAGATTATTGTGCGCTCGACGACCAAAGACAATAGCCGAAACCTTTGACGCAGTGTTTTGCGTAAGGTACATAACTGCGTTGCCAGCTTCGCTGTGCATGTGCAGTTTAGATTGTACATTTGCGCTCGTCTGCTGGCTAGTACCCAAGAAGTCACCGAGAGCAATTTTACCAGAAGAAATAAGATACAAGGTTCCTTGCGTACCCGTAAGTTGGGCACCAGAGTCGCCATCTATTGTTCCTCCTAAACGAGTGATCGCTGCTGACGTGGCACCAGGAAGTTCATTGACCAACTTAATTAAGTCGTTGGTCTTATCTTTCCATGTACTAAACGTATCCGATAGTGCAACATTCGCTACTTGGTGGGTATCAACTGGCATACTTAAACCCTTTATTCCTTATCCAAAATTTGATATAATAAATTCTTTATCTCAGAAATCTCAGCCTTAATATTATTTATCTCATCTTTTTCGGCTCTCAATTTATTACGACGATTTCTATGATTAATTAGTGCGGTCGTATCAGTATTGAGGAGTGCCTTACTGCTTAAATCGCGAGCAAATCGCTTATCTTCAGTCTGCACTTGGCCTTCAGATTCTATTGTCGCCTTTTCAATCTTCATTACGAATCCAGTGCAATCGCTCTAAGGTCTCGGACCTTGGGTATTTCGATTGAATTATTACTCCACATACAAATCTTAACTGCAAACTTCTTGAAGTCGCCATACACAACTGTTTGTCCATCAGGAAGTGTTCTTTCATATCGAGCCGAGTTGGGTTTACCCTCGGGAGCTGCAAATTCAATTTCTCGGTAATCATATTCATCTCTAGAAACTGATTGTGAATACGGCGTAACTTGCCTCATCAATTTCCAATTCAGATCAGAACCAAACTGCGCGGGATCCTCTTCGTTTTGAACCTTCAGATAAACTTGAATATCTGTATTGGCAGATTTATATGCGTTAACATATACACGCAAATCTGTTGCATCAAATCCAGTTTGCAAGTTAACCTGACGACTTATATATCTAACTTTCGAGGAAGAATATCCACCCTCAGATGAGGTTTCTCCCACTACGGAAATTGTACATAGTCCGCCCTGATAATCAGCGGCAGTAGATAGTCTAGCAGTACTTCCAGAACCAAAGGTTGTAGTGTTTGTAGCAGCGTTCTGCACAATAGTTGCGGTTGGTGTCTGATAATATCCCTTGCCAGCATTAGTCGTAACACTAACCCTAGATACGCTCGACCCATTCCAATGCTCAATCATATTTGTGAACGGACCGGGACTAATATTAACTCCAATTGGTTGCCCCGCAGGATTAGTCACAATTGTTCCAACCGCATTTGTTATCGGAGAAGATGTAATATGCGTAGCGTTGGCAAGGCCTCCATCGGTCACCATAACAATATCAGTATTATCAAAACCAACTGCTAAACTATTCGATAGCAAGAATGACGATTGGGCCAAACTGGTATTGGAAATATGATTTGTGACAACCTTCAGCGTGGCTCCCTCAAGATCAATAGTTGGGGAGACATGATCGGTATCAGTTATAAGACTAGCGACTACTCTAGCAGAACCATGAATATCATTTGTGATTTGTTTCGGATTAGTAAAGTAAATGTTTTCATCAATTGAAATTGGCTGAGCAGACTGTAATGATCCACCACCAACTAGCCCAATACCCGCTTTAGTTGAGGGCGTAGTTTGTAAGCTATAGGTCAAGGCAGTGCCCTTCGATGCTTGGGTTTCGCCCATAGTTACATAACCAAGATCGTAGTGAATCGGAATACCTAGCGCATTTGATCTACCAGTAGTCTCTGAAATTGTATTACCCGCGTTGCGTAAGGTCAAAGTCGCAGCCTGATTGGTCGGGAACACACACCGATTTATTCTAAACATTAGATCACTTGTTTGATCTTCTGTCCAAATTGCACCATTTTGTGATTTGAATAGTGCACCAGAGTGGGCTTGCTTGTCAATGTTCTTAGCGCCTGTGCCTGAAGTTCCAATTTCGGATAGACCTTGTGTGGCGATATACGCAGTGTATTCCACGCTATCAGATATAACGACAATGGCGTAGTCAGCACCGGAAGAAAGATATACAGGTTCATCAAATTTAAAGGTGGTCATTGTGCTTGTATTGGCGGGCGAAGGATACACTCCCTGCGATTCAAATGAACGGTTAACTTCACTTGGGAAAAGTCTCTTTTCTCTAAGGACTTCTTCAGTCGGAACAGAATTTATCGTAGTTCGTATTTGCACTGAAATATCTTCTGTTCCGCTGTCAATGTCTTTGAACCAAAGGTCAACACTATCCACATAAATTCCAGAAGGATAACCGTCAGCTGGATCTGGATCAACGTAAAATGTCTGAGCCAAAGGATCTCTACGCTGCCCCGTATCAAACTCAAAACCTTCTCTTACGGACGTAGTAATCAATCTTCGCGTATCACTAAATTCAGTTTCAGTAGTACCAATCTGTAAAGAGTCTACAGTTAAATCAGCCTTCGTTACATGTACGCCCTGAGCATGATACTGAGCAGAGGCTCTTGTAGTAGACAGCGCAGGCTCATTATTAATACTGTCGGTTAGTTTGAATATCTTCGTACCAGAAGAGAATCTTTGTCCAGCTGGGCCCTCATTTGGAACTGTAAACACACCAACCGCGCGACCATACTTGTTTGTGGTGTGATCACCAATCGAGTATGTGCTTGTAGTATCGGGTGTTGTGCCCCAGGCAGAATCTAGAGTAGCAATGGATGTTGTGTTACTGAAACTTGTGATTATTCTAGACTGGCCATTTCCTGTTCCGGCTACGATATAAACTCGTTGACCAATAAGCTGTGCGACACCTAAAGCAGAACATTCGGTTGCGTGGCCAGCCACGCCCGGAGTAGTTGCGAATGCTCCTTCTGATCCAGGATATCCCCCAGACTTAGTATTTGCCGCAGCTTCTTGCAATTGAATCTGATTGCTCGCTGGACTTCCTGCGGTATTAGCAGTACCAGAATAATGCTCATATTTCTCAATGAATACGGCAGGCGTTCCTTGACCAGAATCAACTCCTTCTAAAGCATCGCCTGTGTTGAACGTACCATCGGCGTCTACGATGAAAAGGGTGTTATCGTCTTGGGCATCATAAGCTGTTGCAGTACCATAGCTCCACGTATTGACAGTTTTAATTGATTCCCACGTTCCTGTATTTGAGTCAACATGAGGCTTTCGATTAAAGTGTAGCACATTTGCTCGTGCAGTCCACTTCTTCACAGAAACATTATCGAAGTACGGATATATGGCAGTATTTGATCTCAGCCCATTCGCAATGAAACCAACACCTCTTGATCGAATAAACGGAACAATATTTGAATCAATTACATAAGTTCCTAAATTAGTCGTCTGCGAATCTATCGACCAATTTGTTGAAACACCAGATCTGGTTTGATCCGTGATAGTGGTAGTTTCAATTCTTTCTGTTGCGAACAGCCTATTTCTTGACCATCTTGTGCTCCCTACAGTAATTTCCTCATCTACAGTAATACCACCTTCTACTGTTTGCCAGGCGTCAAATACAGTGCCTAGAGGATGAATCTCATTCATAGCGTCCTGAAACAGAAGTAATGCGTCCGAATCTCCTGATAGATTTCTATGAACCGTAGGAGCGGTAGTAATATCTTGCCAAATATCCTGAGTAGGATCTAGCAGAATACTTCCATTATAAGTGACTACCTGAAATGGATTCGTCGAAATTGCATGAGACGCAACGGTCTGCGTCATGAATGGAGTTGTAGTATAATCTAATAGAACACGGCGACCAACTCTCTTAATACCCGACCCAGCTGGATTATCACCTATCTGATAGATCAGTTCAAAAGTATTTGCCATGTACGGAGCCCTAAGCTCATTCCTATTCGGATCAATCGAACACATGTATCCAGGGTTGCTTACATCACCAACACTGTGCCCAGCAAATGAATCCACTAATATACCATTCTTGAATCGGGTTTCCCCATCATCATCTACAATATTTAAATCAGCAGTTGCTTTTTCCAGTAAGTTTAAACTAGTATAATATTCAAGATTCTTGATACGCTTATCTAACTTACCAATGTCTTTCATAGTATATCGTTTATTTTCGGTCAGTGACAGCGTAACATCGTCTGAACTAAATGTGTATGAGGGAATTGCTAGTTTGGCTAGCGTCATTGCATTCGGTTGATCGGCTGGTGTAATTGGATCTCTTGACGACTTACCTCTAATAATATCAAAAGTTAGGTCATCGCGCAACACAACTTTATCAATTCTTGGTAAATACACACCAACATTTGCACTAAACACACCATCAATCTGCGGTAAGAAAGCACTTCTGGTTGTACCCGAACTCGACCCAATATCATGATCTGAATACGTTGCTGGCGCGTAAATATCATTCGTAAGAGTCTTCACTCTTGGGCGAAAATCAATACAATTTCGCAGATTAACTGCACCATGCACCGGAGAATCTAATGATGGAATGTCTGAGTATGATGTAGTGTATGAGCCAACATCAAAGAATCCCTTATCTACTCCACTGGCATCAGAAGCAGTAAAATAATCCACAATAGCAATAGTCTGCCCAGTAGGCGCACCGACACCAGCTTTCAATCTCAATGAGCTATAATCATATAACTTATCAGTCTGCCCAGTGATCAACTCGTATTTGTTAGTAATGTCATAGGTTCCGGCAGTGTCATTAATCATCGTATTAGTCGGAAGCATATTTTGATTGAGCGAATCAATTACTTTGCGAATACGAAACACATCAGGCATACCCAAGTTATCAGAACCGCCAGGAATCTTATTCGGTTGAATGAATACGATGTGACCATTTGAGCGATTCGTGGCCATTGGGCCGGCTTGAGCGACTACTGATGGATTTCCTGTACCAGCTTCATTCTGACCCCAAGTAGATTGCCCATAAACTCCACCAAACGCATCGGTAGTCTTACCAATCTTTAATATCTTTTGTATTCGTGTAGCAGACGATACCTTTACGGGAGCGGTTACGAGTATAGGCTCTGATCCATTAACTCTAGCACTCGCTGGAAATGTAAATACAACGCTGGATGTAGAAAAAGTGCTTATGCTTGCTCCATGGGTTTCAACTGTGTTTGCATCAAATTGCTGACCAGTTGTAAGATATTGTAACGTATAATCTCGCCAGTCAGATGAAGTAAACTCCTCATCTGATTCCATACCCATAGCAGCTTTGGATAGTGTTAATGTTAGACCATTACCCGCTGCCGCAACCACGGCGGTTCTTCGTCCAAAGTATGTAATAGAATTGACGTTTGAAGTTGAAAATCTGTTGCTAATCGGATAAACTAACGAGCCCAAACTATCGTTGAAGATAGTATTTCCGCGCTCATCTTGTCTGCCTCTCATGCTGAAGATAAATCCTTCGCGGCCCTTACTAGCCTTGTCAACATCGGCTGACGCTCGACCCGATTGGGGCGCGCCTGCGTTCGTAATAGACAGCGTAGCAGCACCAGGTACGCCACCAAGGGTAGCAACTACAGAATTGGCATGAACAAGTCCCATGGTAATACTAATGTCGTCGTTGTCCGCTGGGGCACTGAAAGGCTGTATTGGCGGATCAAATTCCAAATATTCCTCAGACCCTACTGTTTCATGTTTCACGATTGTTGCGGTATTTCCGGCGCAGATACCAGTCTCAAATTTAAGTGTTCCGCCCGTGTAAGCACCAGCACCCAGACCCATTTCGCCGGCATCAAAGAGATAAACACCATTTGATGTAGCTCCGGCGGCCTGTACTTCCAATGGAATGCTATTTGCTACGAAATCTGATAGATAGAATCGGTAGATACTATTTTGATTTGTTGTAGAAAGTCCAGACCGTGTTATATCCATCAATCGAGCTTGGCCGATTAATGACTTATAATAACCAGGAGTTCTGTTGGCAGCAGTTCCATTAATTCGCCATCTCTTTACGCAGTGAATATCAACCACGGTATTTGCGGTAGGCGAAAACAATCCTTTTTGCTCAGAAAGTGTTGACGACACACCCCGAGAAGCCACGTTGGACATGAGCAAATATCCACCATAATCTGTAATCAGATTGGCGTCTTGATATTCTTGATCTCGCCCCTTATCTACTTCAATCGTTGTTGGCGCAATAGTCTTAACACGATGCCCTCTAACATATGCTGTACCGGGACTCAAAGTCAAGTCTAGATAATTTGTTGTCTCGGTATTTGCAGAAGCACCTTCTCCAACTCTAGGTGGTTCTGATAGTGTCATACCAAATGGGTGTACGGTATAGCTTCCAGACTGTTCATCAGTTCGCAACGCTAAAGTTTTTTCAACTTCGTTATACACCGGAAGAGTTATTTGTCGTCGAAGCGTTCCATTCTTAATTCGCATCAACTCAAAAAAGTCTACCGACGCAGCATCCAAATCACTTTGCTTACTCAAGGTCAATGTTAGATTTAGTCTATGGGCTCCTGGAGCGATACTTGCGTTGTATCCCTGAGCATTATCGTATAACGATGAATCGCTCGTCTCTGCTATGATATTTTCTTTTGCCGTAAGACCAATCTTATAAGTAGGTGCGCTAGAATACTTTTCTAGAATTAATTTCTGATTAGTTGCATGTGCAAAGTAGCCTTTAGTAAAAAATACGCCATTTGCAATACCAGCAACAGAAGATGCGCCCACCTCAGTGTTTGCAACAATCGGAGTCAGCACCTTTGCAGTAAAAGTTCCGTCCGTGCTTTTAATTAAATCGCCTGCCTGAAAGTGCCCACCACTAGCACCACCAAGAGTGTTAGTATCAATTCCGGTGCTGTAATTAACAATTAGTGTCGGTGAATCAGATCCTTCCCAACTAGACGCCACGATAACTTTTGCCCTAGGAGATCTGTTATCACCGGATGGTTCAGTCTGTAATTGAATCTCTTTACCTAAAGTAGTTGTATTGCTATACGCATTCCACACATAAACATTAGATCCAGATGCAGTACCGTCCACAGTATTTTCTAACTTAATATACTGAGCCCCATTACCATTATCATCACCAAGATTGATTGTGGTTTGTCCGTCGATTACAGGAGAACCTTCGTGAAAGACGTGCTTACCGAATCTTTCGATCTGCTTTTGTAGCATTGTCTGAAGTTGCGTTAGCTCTCTGGCTTGAACAGCAAATCCAGGTCGAAAGAGAATTCGATAAAAATTCTTATCCTCACTAAAATCGTCGTAATAAGGAGAGGTATTTGTCGATACAGGCATTTAATTCCCTTTAAAATTCAAATATGATCTTAACGTCTTCGGTTTGATCAGATGATCTTGAAATTGGAGAGCGAGTTTCGCTATATAAAATTTCACCACTGAACGGAACTAACTCGGGACCTCGAATAGCTTCTCTGGTCCACCCCCCAGATCCCCATCCAGTTCTTGGTGCGTTATCTAAAATTCCAGCGCCATTTGCTGTCATATATTTAGAGTTGTCAGAATCGAGCATAATCTTATCATATTCAGTAAACGATCCAGATAATGATCCCTGCGTATGTCCATAATTACCTTTTGAGTTTGAAGTAATTTCGCTCAATACGAGTGTTCTACTATTGTGCTTATTATACTCGACAACATACGCAGTTGCATTAGACGATTCTCCACGAACCCTTTCGTCTTTAGCTGGTGTCCAACTACCACCCAGACCAACAGTGTTGTTCACAGTGATTTGTAGTGTTTGGTGTAGGGTCGTTGTGTTCGCGTAAAACTCTGAACCTGTTGGGGCAAGATGCTCTGACGTATTGGCGAGTACTGGATTTCTAAGCAAGCCTATTCTTCTGTACTCATTATCAGATGGGAATGAGTTTGCAAGATTAAGTGTTGACGTAGATAGAACAACATTAACCGCAACATTGTATGCATTCAACTCGGAAACGGGGTCAGATCCATGTCCCCCATTCGGAGAAATTACGGCCCTAACTTTTGCGCCAGATCCTGCTGGGGTTGAGGAGATATGTACGTTTGCATGGCTATATCCAAGCCCCTTCGACACAGGCAATACTCGCCATAACGCGCCCTCAGAAGTTGTTAATGCGCGAGCATATGCAGTGTTCGCGTATCGTGATTCGTGTGTTGTAGAAATCTGATTCATTCCACCATCGCCCTCAATAGTTACCAAAGGTCCGATTTGAAATGAAGCACTCGCTAAGGTTCCGCCAGTATCAATGCCCCCACCAGTTGTTCCTCCATTGTCTCCGCCATAATAATTCGTATCCGTAAAGGCCGGATCGAGAACAAAGGTTTTGGATGAGGCAACATAATCTACAATTTTTGAAACGCCCCAAATCTTTGTAGTATTAGCAACATAAAACGCGCAGCCATTATAGAAATCGTCACTACCAGATAGATTTGAACCAGTAACGACAACAGTATTGGTACTGAGAGATGATAGTGCGGGAGACGTAATTCCCGAAGCCTCAGAACTTCTATAACCTACGCCAGTTTCTTCGACAACGTAAGAATCAATTGTTCCCGTATTAGCATATATTTGAACTTTTTTCTGATCTGTGTATGCTGCCAATCCAAAATTTGTTAGAATTGTATCACTGGCTCCGCCAGCAACTTGATTTGCAGTCAGTGTTCTTACGGGAATGAAATTTGTCGTCATGAACTTAGTGGCGATTGAAGAGGGAATACTATACATGTATTTCCACACATAACCATCGGTGGTAGTCTGAGTTAAATATGCAGTCGCCGAAGAAGGTTTCGATGGCTCAACTGTTGACATGTGAGCCGCATTATCTCGATGAATACACTTAAAGACATTATACTCAGTACCACTTGCAGTTAGAATGTAATGCCCATTACCAGTACCAGACACAATTGTAGCGTCTTTATCATCATACATTTCATACACAGTGCCACTAGTCCAATTAACTCGTTTAGCAGCAAAACTAATATCAGTATTCGCCACCTTCTGAACTGCTAACATATCGCGCCAAACTTCGTATTCAGCTTCCTGTACTGTTCCATCAGGATTTGGGATATTAGAATCAGAAAACCCAGTGTGAGTATCTTCCCAAGGTCGAGCTTTACCAATAAACAGGTATAGAAACGACTCAGTAGTGAACGGGCCTTCTACGCTTTTGGCCCATGCCGAGTCTCCATACGACAATGAGCGCAAAAATTGTTTTGCGTTATGAATGCGAAAATTATTTGTCACGATTGATGGCATTGGTATCTAACTCCTGAGTTCTTAAGATGTATTTAGTTACTTTTCATTAGTCTTTCGCGCATTACTGGCCTAAATTTTTGTTGGTTTTATTACCGTTCCGGTGTACGTTCCCCGGCTCGCAGTAATGTGTGTATTAACGACTTGGGTGTAGTTGCTAAACGTAGCTCTATATCCACGATTCGTATCGACAAATGGATGCTCTACCTTCCAAACGCGATCTCCTCCGCTTGTTGCTCCAGTACCCGTCACTGTAATATATAGACTTCCATTTGCATCAATATCACTAATTACTGGCGTTAGTGTTTGCGATGTAATTCCACTGCCCGACTTGAATCCCGCACCGTTGGCGACAATAAATGTATTACCATTTGGACGAATTTCGACAATACTGTTTGAGTAGTCACCGCAGCCCACATACAAGTACCCAAATGTATTTGCGCTTGTGCTAAATCGTAAACTTGTCGGTGATGCAAATGCTCTCTTCTGCTCGGCCGCACTACTAGTGTGTGGAAATCCATCAGAATTATTATAAACTATATCGGTATTTGCAACTTCGGTTATTGTAGTAATAGTATTGGACAGCCCAGACCATACATTCGTAACTCCAGGAATTTTCCATCGAGCCGGAGAAATCTTAAACACGTTATTAGAGGTCTTGCAACTAAAGTATACATGCTCATCGAGAGGACTGACTGCAATGTCCCAAGGCTGTTGCATTCCTCCCATAGGAACAGGACCGTGTTCGTATAGTTTTTTGATACCAGGCACACTTTCTGTGGCATGTGGTCCGAAATATGTGTGCGGTAGCGAATGGACGCCGCCATTGTTGTAGATGTATTGTCGGACTTCGACCAATCCATGAGTAAGACATACTGCATTTCCAGTCTGGGAATCAATTCTCCAAACCGCACCATTTGCTTTTGCGTAAGGATTTATTATATTGGCCCCGGCATCTGTTTCTAGAGGCTGGTCGCCTGTTGTTGTGAGATAGATTACACGATCCTTGTTATCATACGCAATGTGCTTCCATCCCGCCTGAATTACCTGAGGACTGTGACTGCTATTAGCCATAAGGCCCCAACTCATTCTATTGTTAGCATATCCTGAAGCCTCGCTAGATGGCATTACGCCATTTGTCCACAACGTGGTGTTGGCAACTATTGTAGAAGTTCGTGCCCCCTTCCATAAAGGTGCCCTACCCGTGTGGGAATGAGTTTTTGTATCACCATATGTCGAACCAATTGCAGTATTGACACTATCAACGGTTGGTGCTAAAGTTTTTAATATCTGAGGTTGATAAAGGAACCTAAAGGCGGAAAGTGCAAACACTCCTCCTCGGTTAAGGGCATAACAATCTTGTGTCAGATCATCAAAGTCTAGGTCCGACACATTAAACATATCCTCTCCAGCCAGATTTTGGCCCGTAAGGTTGTCGCCCCAATTTGTTTGGCCAGCGAGATGGTCCTCATTAAACGTCCCAGCAACATCTACCATCATTCTATAATCAGTTAAGGTTGAGCTTTGGTTTTCGTTCCCGGTATTCGCTAGAGAAATACCTAGCCCAAACTTATTGCCGATCCATAGGTTGCTGTTTCGGTCTAGTCTCATAGTCTGTATCTGACCATACGATCCACCATCCCCGGGAACTCCCTGAAAGGTTGAAACATTCGCAACATTCGCTGTAGTAAAATTAGGATTAACAGTTAGTACACCCATACCAGCAGCACCAGAATCATAGTCGGCCGCAGTATGAATAATTGGCGTAGTATTTACTGTAGATGCGTCCACTGATGTAGTAGAACTTCCAGTCCAGGCGCCAACGGTGGTGCTTCTGGAGAAATGATCTCCATATAAATGATCATGGTCAACAGATCCAGTTAAATTCATAGCTGATGTATGATCAGCAATAACCTGTTCATGTAACTCATTACCCAAGATCAGCTTCGCCTTAACATCGGGCTTATCTTTAATCGATTCGGAACCAGTTTCGATCCAAGCGATCTCAAATTCATCGTGGCCATTGTATGGTGTGGATCTATTCAGCGCATGATCATGAATCTGACGTTTCCCCTCAACAAGCTCAAACTTCATCTTACCAATTTTATTTGTCGCCCAAGGAGATGTTGTTGTCAAAACTTTTCTGATAGTAACTTCATCAAGCATAAGGGCTACGGTCACTCCGCCCATAGCAAAAATAAGATTTATTTCCTCACTCGCCGTAAACGTATGGTAGAAAGTATATTGTACCCAGTCATCAGTGATAGTAAGGCTTTCAGTTTTACGAATTGTACCACTCGGCGTTCTCAAATAAACAGGTATTGAGTAAGACGACCATCCATCAATCTTTGCCCAAAATTGTATTCGATAAGTATCGCCCGAAACTGAATCAAAAGTATATGATTTACCATCAACAGTTGGCCAGATCATCGCATCAGTGGGCGAAGAGCCAACACCGAAACTCAAGGAAACTTTACCCGAAACTTCGTACACATCATTATGAGCGTAGGTTCCTAATACCTTATCGAAAGAATTTCGGAACGAGCCCCCGTCCCAAAAATTCTCGGTAGCTGGAGTGTCCTCGGATACTACCTGCGAGATGACACCTACATTGGACTCTTTATGTGTCGACCAAGCTCGCCAATGTTGAGCAACACTTCCTTTGTATGGAGTGGAGGACCAAGTTCCAGCATCCACTATACCCTCTTTCATATTGAATCCAGGATTACCGCCGTAGTTCTCGCCGATAAGATTTGGCCCCAAGCCCGACCACATATCCCACTCAAGAATGTCCCAAGGGCCTACAGCACCGTCGGGCACATTCTGCAATGATTCTGGCTCATGCAGTATCGTGTTCGCAGTAATGGAATGTGAAGTTGTGCTATCTTCTTCAGAACCAAATGGCATATGAGTCACAGTAATATCATCGAGCCAGACAGTTGATGACCCAACAGCACTCGGAGAAGTATTACCATTATCATTTGTGTCCGAATATATCTCATCAGGACGATTGCCTAATAAGAAAGTTAGCTTAGAAAGCTCTTCTTCATAGTCGGCAGGATAGTCAAGATTCGGATCACCTGTTGCATTTCTTTCACCAGGGTATGCTGCACCCTGTTCAGTGTTAATCAAATTTCTAGCAGTAGCGTCATTGGGTCCAGCATATACATGACGAACCACATCCTCAAATTCGTAATACTGCCAGTGTGGTCCAACATTAATACCAGTTCTTGTGATATATTTGTTGTGATTATACAAATCTTTTTGCAATGTAACCGCAATCGTTCTTCGTGCCGAAGCCTTCGCCCAAAAACCTATTCGGTATCTGTGTCCATTTTTTATGGGAGCCTGCAATGACGAGCCTTTATTAGCGGTAGTATCAATTCTAGGAGAGGTTTGAAATAATACTGCGCCTTCGCCGGCAGAAGAAGTGCCTCCATGTTTAATTTCTAATTTTGCTACTCCCCTAGTCGTTGTATTGTACACAACTTCGCCATCAACTAAAGTAGCCGTTGTATAATTTGTACTGGAACCTGGTCGAGGAGTAGTGCTAGTATCTTGAGTAAATACTACTTGACTATGTGTTGTAGGATCAATTGCTCCCGACGTTGGATAAGCCCTCCAATATCTTGGATTGTTTGGGCTATTCATCTGCTGAAGATCACCATTTAATACCATGTTATGTGATCGGTGTCCCAAAATCCCGCCTTGATGAAGATTGGCCGTTTGCTCATCCGAACCCTGTAGATGTAAGTCTGTTGAAGGATCAGGCAACACTTCATACGAACACCGACCAACCCAAGATGAAGTATTAGATCCATGCCGACGAACTTTCATACGAACATATCGGTTTGTCGCACCATCTAAGTTGAAGACAGGATTACAGAAACCAGCTCCAACATCGCGAATGTCTATCGCCGGACCACCCGCTGGATCATCATACGCAGTAGGCAATCTAGTGTTAGCAGATACCAAGAAAGAACCATTACCAGTAATAGTCCATATAGCACCATATTTTGTGGGCTTTATTGTAGAAGTTTCGTAGCCAGATGCATTTGCAACATAATCCGAACCGCCGCTCAGTGCACCTCCCATGGATGAATATCCACCATGAGGACTCTTTGACATTGCCTCTTTGCGCGCATCGTTATATGGAATCCAACCTGGCGATCCACCCAGAGGAGTTTCTCCCAATTCATAGTCTTTAAACTCGGTTCGATACCCAATGTTCTTGCCTGCGATAGGGACATCAGCATATTCACTAATCGAATTGTGACCACCAAAGAATCGCAATAAGAGATTACCCAATTCGCTACCAACCGTTTCAGGAATATTAACAGTGTTCGCAGAGGTGAAGCTGCGAATTGAAACTTGACCAAACAGTTTTGTTCCGGCAGGATGAGCAAGCTCTTCAATAACATTTCGATAAGTGTCAACACCAAGACCAGATTTAATTACATAAGAAAAAATTTGATAATATTCATCATCTTGTAGATAATTTGCGCTCCACTCGGAAGTAGGCGACACACTTAATTTACCATTATCACCCACAGACTTTCCAGGCCAATTCATAACTGCACCTGGTGAGGCAGTGATAAATGCATCATTGGCCGCTTCAACTTTAAAGTAATCGACGATGATTCTAGATTCCTCAGAAGATGGGTGTGAAAGTAGCATCATGGGTCTGAAATAGCCGCCTGTCAAATTGATTGATGGCTGAGCCCAAGTTTGCGCTCCAGGGTCATATGGATAGCTCAGAGTTGATTTGGCCGTGGGATAAACAGAATAATCATTTAATGTATAACCCCCATGTTCACTGCCACCAAATCCACTAGCACCCCAATTATATCCACCTGAGCCTGAGGTTCTAAAACTATTAGAGTTTCTAAATCCAGTCATGAACGAGGTCAATTCAACCCATTGTCTGTGTGGAATACTTCCAGTTTCCATCCCGGTCCCGTTTAATAGATGATAATGACCGGCAGACAGTGTGTCCAAACCACCAACCGAATGCATCGTCGTCGCATCATTCGAGACCCACACAAAACCAGCATATGTATTTGTCGTACCATCTTCGGCCGAAGACAACGCTCTCAGTCTGATTTTTGATCTATAAATTTTTTCAGGATCGTATGGAATATTTTGATTGTGCATCATCCACATGTAATCATCATTTGAGGTAACAGTGCCATCGCCCTGCTGAAATACAACATTACCCGTAACAATGTCAGTATAATCATTTGCATTTACTAATTGACCTGCGCGAGTTCCGCCTTCAGGTAGTGTATATACACCATCTAGTGTGTGTTCTTTATAATGATCATTGAATTTATAAGTATGCTTACGGAGATCGCGATCACTCGGAATTCCGAAAACATGCCATCCTTCATCTGCTAATGTGGGAGTTGAAGTATTGGCGCCCGGGTTTCTAATAAGAGCAACAATCTCCTGCACATCCAGAATTCTATTATAATATCGAACTTCATCATACTTTCCGGGTGCTCCACCAAATGATCCCCCGTGACGATGGCCAGAAGTCTTGGCAAATGATTCAGAGTTTTCGGCTAGCTTAACGGCCCTTTTGGACCAGTGAGGAGTTATAGTATGGCCACCTTCGCCAACGCCGGGTGGGACTGCTCCAGATCCATATGACGCATTTGCAGTCTTATCTAATTGAAAGGTTGATCTTGGAGTCCAGTTCTGATAATCATCAGTGTTGGCAGTTAGAACGTAGCCATCAGTTCGTGCCATCGTAAAATGAGTTTGCGCGTTTACATAGTCTTCTTGTATGCAAAAAAAGTGCCACTCATTAAAAGCAATTGCATCAGTAAAGTCTACCGCAAGAGTTCCTGTGCTGGGCGTTCTGCCCTCTAGTCTCGTCTGAAATCTCAGATTAGGATTCGCCGAGGAGCCGCCGACCCAGGCTGTACCGCTGGAGTTTACGTTACTTTGAGGATCGGCGCCTTGAGGGTTGCAAATTAATGCCCAATATGCCGAAGCATCTCGCGATATTAGTCGAGCTTGCGTACCAATATTTGCTGTAGGCTTATACCAAAAAGTCCACGTTTGTTGTTGATCCTTTTCAATATCATAATGATCCATGAGCGATATACCACCGGCAGCCTGACCAGAAGAAGTGCTAGTTCCGGTGCCAGCTCCAGTTAAAACTCGCTGACCATTATAGCCAATAATACCATTAACACCATCATTCAGTCCGGTGTTACCAGTTCGGGTAATCAGACAATTTCCATCAGTTACCGAATCATCTGTAGCAAAGTCAACAGAATTTTGAAATAGACCAAACCCAGGAACCGCCGAAAAGTTTTCACCATATCCAGCCGACCCCGTAGTGTTTGCACTGCTATTTCCACTGTCATCAATGGCGCCATGTCTAGGACTGATCGCATGATATTCATTACCAGTTTCATCATAAATTACATTATAGTATCGAGACGCAACATTCGCGCTATAAGATTTTATTTTCAATGGCTTAGGATGCCACTGATTCATCTTCCAGTACGCCTTCAGTCCATAAGTACTAACTGGCAAGTGTTTTGTCCACTGCTCACTTGGCCGATCCGATGATCCAGATTTGATTGCAGCTTTATCGCTTGGGTCTATAATCCCTCCCCAAAATGGGTTGCCCGGGGTTGTGTCCTTTGTAGTAGGCGCCGGCGCAAAAGACGCATTACTTTTGAATCCTCGATTATCATATGCGCTGAAAAAGGTCGTATTTGTATACCCTCCTTCAGGACCAGTAAAATCTTCGTAGTAAATAGTCTCTAGAGGACCTTCAGCAAATCTATCCGCAGTATGAACACTGCTTACGTCTAGTGTTGGGTTTGTTGTGTACCGCACTCCAGGATCTTCAATCTTAATGGATTTAATTTGACCAATTTCATCGACTTCATCGACAATAAGACTCGCGCCAGCAGCAAAAGATCCTCCCGAACTTACGCCAATAATGTCTCCAGTGTGATAGTTAGACCCGCCATTATGAATCGTAATGTCAGTGATGCCCGGAATAACCTGAATCTCATAAATGGACCCGTCACCGAGATTTGTGGTCTTAATCTGCTCATCGGCCTTAAATGTTCCTGTAATATTCTGCAATTCTAGTTCCAGAATATCGGCACCAAACTGCTGCAAAATTTGAACCTTGTTTACAATAGCCTTTGCGCCAGAGTCTTGTCCGGTCAACTCTCGATTAACTAACGAGGATGGTGACGGTATGTTCGCATTGTTAGCAAGATCCGTAGCTGGAACAGTCGTGCGAATGGTACTTCTCTGCTCCCACTCAGCATCCGAAGCCCTAAGCATATCCTCTTCTGGGTAATAAAGCTCAACGTCATCGCCATATAGAATTTTAAACAGAAACTTAAACGAGTTTTCAGTACCACGAGATTGATAGAACTCTCGCATATGCTTTATAATTTTTCGTTTATCTACACCATCAGCCAATTTTTCAGGCAAATTAATTGCCATCTCATTCTTAATATACTTAATGTAATCATCTAGAGTAGTATCAATATCCTGATAGTTTAACAAACTTCTCGTTGCAGCCTCAGCCGATGCAGTCGGCGACACAACGCTATCTGCAATCTGATACTTTGCGCCACTTGTCTGACCAACAATATTGTATCCGGGTATAAATTCTCTATCTCTTCCGGAAAATTTAAACAATACAATTGACTTGGTTCCATTGGGATTTAATTTAACTGCAAATACATACGCAGAGCAAGTAATCAAATTACCGTCGGTTACTTCAGCATATTGATTGACGACTTCACCGACCTGATAGTTTCCCGTATCAGCTCCATAAGATCCAACTGTACCGGCTGGCCTGTCAGTAATCAAAGGCACTTCAACTGGAGGATTCGTATTATTCAAAAATTCATAATAGGATTTCAGAAATGCAATAAATTTGGGATACTCTGCTTGAATAAACTCCGGCAATTGATTAGTCACCATCACCGAGGTAGACTGATCCAATTGTGCATTATTGCTAGTGTATGTGGGGTATATTAATGATTCACTATAAGAAGACATATATTAATAACTCGCAATAGTAGAAACAGTTCCAGAAATACTACTAGAATCATCGGTCATCGTAACTAGAACACCTGATTCTCGAATGGTCAATAATGTATTTGTAGTTGATATAATATCATCACGTCTTGGTTTAGCGGTAAGTACTAAAGCAGATCCCGCATATGAATTTGGAGCAAAGGCGGTTAGTTCTACTTTACCAGTATCGTAATCTACTGTGCCGACGCTCTCGCTAACGATTGTCATTCCACCCGCTGGATTTGTATAATAAATTTTCAACACACCATCCTCATCAAATAAAGCACAGTTTTCATACACCGAATAGTTAAAGAGAGTTGACGCAATCGCCCCCATATGACCCGAGTGTGGATGATGAATTGGATTTGCAAAGTCTAATGAATAATTGTTCTCAACCGATAATGTGGGTAATAAATCTTTCTGCATCGAGACCGACAAGAGACAGTTTGTTATAGCAGGATCTAGTGCATCTATAGTTCGGGTTAGAAATGAGTGCTTAAAGTATGCTCCAAAATCATTAAGATTTTGATTACTAAAGTCGGTAATCGCCAAGCGAGCCATCTTAGATAATGTCGGACCTGTACGCACAGAAACTCGACTATCATATTTAACATTGACATCCGCAGTAATATAAATGTATTGCGGATCGACAAACTTCGGTCGAATTGTGACCAAGTTTCGTGTCTTCAATATGTCGTTGGCAATTCGATCTTTTTCTGAATCCGAGATAATGTAACCAGACGCAGGTTTTAGTGAAATGTAAACTGTTCCATAATCCGGAGGAGTCACCTCTTCGCCACCCCAAACACCAACCGCATCTAAATTTGGATAATCAGTTAACAATCTAGTCTTATAATCGCTTTTTGTAACAGCCCTACTTTGAGCCTGATAGTTCAGCGGAGCAAGATATTTAATTGACTCTAGTGTCTCTGGCAAAACACCGCCACCGGCAGCATTCACTAAACCTACTGACACATCCGAGAAACTAGAAGAACTTTGATCTGGGTTCGGTATAGGATCTGCCGAAAACACAGACTGTCCATTTAGAATATATTCAGTTTTTGAACTATCAAATCCCTTAACAATGTTGTAGTTTATTTCAACAATATTTCCTTCTTGCGGCTTACTACCGATAACACCATCTCCAAAATAAATTTCATACTTATTGTCCGCAATTTCTTGCAAAAAGAATACTTCGCTCTCGGAATCAAGCGCCGTATAATCTTCATATAAATTGTAACTGGTTCTAGTTGTTCCCGCAGTGGTATCGTATACGACAACAGATATTGAACTTGTGTCAACGTCATCATTTGGTATAGTAAACTTCTGCGAATCTAAATTACCACCAACTGCATACTGATAACTGGCCGCAATACCCTCTTTAATAACGACCTGTGGACTAGAGTATATCTTGTTTCCAGGTGAGATTGCTGAAGTATCTTCATTTACAGTATGCGCTTCTGTAGTAATGTATGAGTACGACACGCCCTCAAAAGTAGTCGTGAAAGTATGACCCTTTGGTATAAGAATAGTGGTCGGAGCGTCCGCAAGAGGCACAGTAATATTTACTGCAACCGTGGCTATTGATCCGCGCGCAGATCTAGGTAAATACCCCAGATGCTTGCTTCTTGATACAACAGAACTTCGGGCACCAGCACTATCCAAAAACATTTCATTAGCAATCATATTTGCATAAAATGAATTGTAATGCGTATTGTATGCCAATATGTCCAAAAGAACTGCCATCGAAGAGCCTTCAAAATCATAGTCAGTAAACTCACCCTGGCTACCAAGATAAGTTTTTAGAGCAGTCTTGATATTGTCAAAATCTAACTCACTAACAGATAATTTTTGCGTTATTCTTGATGCCATTTTACCTTAATCTCTCTAGAAAAAAATCTGATGCAAATAAGTCGCTTCGATTAATTATGTAATACTGTATAGTTACATTAAACCCATTTCGATCCATATCGGCGGAAACAACAACTTCGTCTAAGGAAACTCTTGGCTCCCAATTCTCAATACATTCTATGATAGCTTCCCTAAGATCAAGAATAGTTGCCGCACCAAAATTCTCAAATAGAAGCGCCGAAATGTTGGACCCAATCTCAGGGTGAAACTTTCGTTCATAATAGTTAGTAAACATTAAATTTTTTAGCGCACGATGCACTGCGGCGTCTCCAGTCTTTTTGGATAAATTGCCGCTCGTAGGATGTCTTAGAAAATCTAAATCTAAGTCTTTGTATATATGTTTAGTCGCCATTTAATTTCCCTAAGCAAATGTATGATTATTTATACCATATTTTAGAAAAGTGGGAACGGGTATGTGGTGTTCGTTGAAGTGTTTGCAATTGCCAACTGAACATTCGCCGAAGTAACACTATAAGCAAAGTCGTTTGCGACATTTGCTTCACCAGGAACAGAGCCCGCTAGGGGATTTAAAACTCGGCTTGCCTGATCAAACATTGAAGTAACTGATGCTGCGTGCGAATATGCATTAATAAAAGCCCGAGCTTCATCAAATGCTGCTCGATCACTAGCGAGTACAGAACCGATTGTATCGCACCAGTTTATCAATTCTGCGCGGTATCCCTCATAGACTTGATTAGGCGTTTGACTATACGACGGATGACTAGCTCCAAGATATCCCGTATGACTCGTATTGGCATTTGCAGTCCATATCATATTATTGAAACTATTCACGCCAGGCTGATTCACGGATAAACGACCAATAGTAGTCGGAGAAGCCACGCGAACTCTATGTGGCGGATAAAAGGACAGGGGGGCAACAGGACAAGCATTACTTATGGCGCGAACCGAAACAGAATTAATGCTATTAAACATTCTCACCATCATAGAATTGCTGGTTCCGGATACAGAAGCGTTAGAACTATATTCGTCGTGCAGTCGATCATACATTAGCGCAGTATTAATATAGTCAAAAGTAGTCGGCGCCTGCGAAAGTATATCAGAAAATCCATAATTCGCACCAGAATAAATTCTTCCCGAGCCGTTGGCGATTCCAAAGCTACCGAAATTCAAACCGAAAACATTACCAACACTCGCTCGATAATTTGTACCACGAGCAATAGAACCGACAGTATAAGTATCTTGCGGCCCATCAGTCCATCCCGCATTATTAAACTCTAGCGGGCTTTCTCCATGCGATCCCCCAAATCCCGGATAACATCCTGTAATAAAATCAGTAAATGCTATAAGCGAAGCACAATTTGCCATACCCTCATACAACCAAGCTAATATATCATTAAGTTTCGCATCATTAACAGCCGTGGCAGTAGAGGTGGTAGCATTATCATAAATTAATCCATTATGCCGAGCGTCCATTGCAGTTGCGCCCACGTCGCTCCAATATCCATTATCGCGATTCGGTAGATAATTAACCTCCGAATATGCTCCATACCAGTTTGCTTCAGGACTTCTTTCATATTGATGAGCGTCAGAAGCACTTAGAGCAGGAAATGCGCTTTGAACCGGAAATTCAGGATTATACCTCTTAAGGGTCGCGGCCGACCCCCATGGTGCTTGAGTATCTGAATGAATTCTAATAATAAGCAATTTTGATATTGACTTAAATCCTCCACTCTGCGCGTTTATATCTCCCGAACCCTCTCCGGTACCATTAGGTGAATTGTCTACTGCTTGATTATTAGCCGTAGCTGTTTGCGTTCCTCCGCGACCCATACCAGACTCAAGCGGACTACTCTGCTGTGGACCAACTATCAGCAAAGGCATTCCACCCCCATTAGTGGCCGCACTACTATAGCTTGTTGTTCCTCCAGTATAAGGATTTGTATACGTTTTACTACCTAGTGGTATGCCGTCTATTGGACTGATTGGTATTCTCCAAATATTACGATCAGTATAGGTATCATAACCACTACCTTCAATAGGCGTCCAAGCCGATGCGGCAAGATCAAAAGTAATAGGAACCGCGGATCCGCCGTCGTCTGGGTAAGTCACGTTCAACAACGTGAATTTAATATCAGGGGGAACCAAAACAGGATCAGTCACATAAAGCCAGTTTGTATGTGAATATCCATCCGAACCATACACATCCTGTTCACTATAGAAACCGATCAACCAATCGGGCCAAGTAGCATCAGCATCATATCCGGCTAAGACTCCATCAGAAAATGTAGAATTTCCTGTATCCCACTCACTGGTACCTAATTGTTCTAATCCAGTACCTGTCGTTAGATTTGCTTTTCCGGTGCCCCCATTTCCAGATTCATGATCGGAATCACTCCAATATCCATTTGTAGGATCATTAACTCTAAATTGAACAGCACTGCTACCTTCGGCTCCCCAGTCTAGATTAATGGCTTTAGTAAAATACGCCCAGCGATTTTTAACTTTGGAGGCAAGACCACTTGAACCAAATCCTTCAAACTGAGAAGGCCAAATACCTACAACAGTTCCGTATCCATTATTTCTGAGAGTTGTAGGATTGTAACTTCTTCCGTAAACTGTATTATCGCTTACGGCTTGGATTCCTGGAGTACCGGGAGCGAGTGAGGTTGTGCCGGGAAACTTTAGTTGTAAAGATTTGTCATGGTATGGATCCGCGTCCCAAGTATGCTCACGATGAGGATTTGAGAATGTTCGACGATGAGCAAACCCGTAAATAGGTTGAATCGTCGAAGACGCCTCGGAGCCAATTGTAGTAGATAATTGGCTGGTCGCCAGCGTCGTCTGTGTGAAATGAGGATAACCCATATCCACACTAGAAGTTGAATTGTGTGGGTCATCATGCCCATAGGTATTCAACATTGTCGATAGTGCATAGGTATTTGCTGCCATACTATCCTCCAAAATCTCCAGCAAATACATCTGCGCTACACGGACCCTGCACTTTAGATCCACATTCAACTGGATCGTGTTGTCTTCCCAATTGCTTACCCTCTACATAAACATTAGCAGAACCCATAGCAAGCCGACTAGAATGTGGAGGACAATTTGAGCAACCGTGAGGAGACCAATCATCGTATTGGCGATGCACGGGCAACCCGTTAACATATACACTAGAACTCCAACTAGAGTTCTGTCTAGGTGGAAAGCACCCATGACCAGTACAAACATCTCCCTGTAATGAAACTTTATTCGTCGCCATCTTTAATCCTTATTCAAATCAATTCTAGGAGCCTTGATTGAAAGATTTCCTTTCGACTCGGTTTCACTAACACCACCAACAGCTTGAGAGAATTTACCACCAGCGGATCTAGCCTCATCCTCTTTCACTGTAATCGTTCTCTTCTTCAAAATAGTCTTACTTTCGCTCTTGTCGATATTGGTAGTTTTATTGTCCTTATATTGCTCCAACACAGCCCCTTCGACAGTTCGGTGCACGTTGCCACCAACAGTTTGTTTGAGCGATCCACCTCGATTTCCAGGAATAGTAGTATCACCATTTGTGCTTTCGTGTGGCATTCCAATTTTTTCAATCTTATCTTCATATACATGATTCGTCTGCGTCTGCAAGACCTGTGTTGTCATATTACCATGAACTAATAATTCATAATTTCCTCGAACCTGCTGCGTATAGTTTCCCTTCACATATAAGTTAGCATCACCCTCAATGGTTACGTTACAACTACCTTGAATATTACAATAGTCATCACCCACAACTATATTGTAATTATCGTTCACGATTTTTGTAACCTTTTTTCCATCAGGTAAAATTTCGTAATAGGTGCCCATTCGATGAGATTCTTTAATTCGTTCGGCATTTGGCGTGTCGTCAGCTTCAAATAGGTGACCGCTTTCAGTTAGCCTAACATTATTATAGGGATACCTAGCATTAAATCTATTACCAGGCTGCTCTAACGTAGCATTAGTTCCACCACCACCTTCTATTGCTTCGCATGGAGTTTCTTTTGGGTTTGCCGTTGCGCGATCAAATGCAGTAATATCCTGGCCCTGCACTTCGGTTATAGTTCCTACCTGCTGCCCTCTTGCCTGTCTGGGAACATTAGCTTCTTTTTGAGTTCGTGTAGTGGGTCCTCCCCCAGTTGACTGGGGATAATTTTCAGAAACCAAAACACCTCCCCCCATCATATCTGGCACAATTTTTCTAGGCGCATATGTAACTAAGATACCAGGATCTACGGCCGATGTTATCTCATTGCCATCGTCATCGTAACCACTAACATACTCAAATTCAGTTCTCACTCGATCATCTTCATATGCCAACCCGCCACGAAGACCTTCAGGCCTATTACTATCATAAACACGAGGCCCATCAGCCTTAGTCCAATAAGGTCGCGACAATCGAGTATGCCAAAAAGTCAAGGCATTATGCTTAAACTTCCAGAATATGTCTTTATATCCGGCCATTATCAACCCTCACTAAAATCATATGCATCGGCAAATGGATCTTTTTCAAGTGAATATTCGTGAATATCTTCAGCTTTAAATCCATCTGCAATTAATTCTTCTTGTGTAACTTCTTCATACATCTCATACTCACCCGTGTCAGCGTTCCAAACCAGCAATGCATCCTTATGCTGCTCCATATGCTGCTCTAATGGAGTCCTATACTCCACCATCTTAGACTCATCTGGATTCCAATAATCGTCTAACTCGTCTCTCGCGTCACCCCAATCATCTTTTGTATCCCAAGGCTCAACGTCTACTTGATTTTGTGAAACAGGTCTTTTGCTCGCAGTAGTAGTATCCGAAGGAGTATTTTGTTTGCTCTTTTTAATCACCTTTACAGATTCGGTTGACGTTCCCTCACTATATGTAGTAGGTAATTTTGGGGGCAGAGATTCGTTAGGTCCAATTGTTGAAGAAATAGTTACGACAAATCCATCTTCATCGAATCCAGTTCTGGTAACTTCTCGATAACCTTCTTCCGAAACAGTTTCTCGCGAAGGTTGCCCAGCCCTTGGGTGAGGTTTCCCAAAACGATTCAATTCTGGATACGGAGGACCAGTCATTCTAGTTACTCGTTTACTATACGGCTCACCCACATGATAATATCCAACATCACCTCGCCTCAATTCTTCTGGTTTCTTATCGGCAACTGCTTTCTTCGCAGACACTACAGATTCATTAACAACTTCAGTACTACTTTTAATTGTAGTAGTCTTATTTTTCTTAGAGTTTGCTCTAGATTCTAACTCTCTGGCCCTAACTTTTTTTCGGACAGAAGTTATACCTTCAGGCTCTTCGCCGACAGGCTTAATAGGATTATATGTTGTCTCTTCAGTTTCGTTCTGAGCCTTGTTGCGTTCATCGGCTTCTGAAACTCCTCTTCCTTCAGCCTCACCCTTGCCAAGCTCTTTGCTTTCTTTTTTAAATTGCTCTAACGCACTACCCGCTTCCCCCGCTAAACATTCAGCCGCACTTTTAAATCCAGCAAAGGTCTGACTCAATTCCCCTAATTGTGAATTGATCGCATCGGTTAATGCTGTTCCGCCAGTGTTGGCTAATCCAGATAGATGATCGGGAAGCTCAAGAACACCCGTCTTAATCGCATGAGCCATCTTACCCACTTCATCCAACTGTTCCATCGCGGCATCAAATTCAGCAGCAAGTTTCTTTTCAATAGAGCTTGCTAATGTAAATGCAATATTATTAGCAGTTTTAGCTGCCAGGTCACCAGCCTTAGTCAACGCCTGAGTAGCCTCATCCGCCAGCTTACCCGGATCCAATTCACCAACTCTATTGAACGCTTCTTCTGCGCTCTGCAAGCCTTCATCTAATGCATCACCCAATTTACTGACATCGGGTATTCCAGGTATAGAAACACCAGGTATGCTAGGACATTTTTTGTTATCTTCTTCTTCAGCCATCAGACAACCTCGTATTTACTGTCCCGAAAATATAACGATGCTGGCCAGCTTCACCGTCTCTAAAAAATCCAACAACGCGGGTGCCTTCTTTTGGCGCATGAACTTGACCCTGATCACTATTCAATGGCAGTATTGGATAAGACCAAGGCAAATTTTCTGTGGGCACTTGATCCTTACTATCATTGTCATATCCAAAAACGCGAACACGCATCCGTCCGATACCAAAAGGATCCATTCGGTCTTCTACTACACCCTCAAACCAAACTAATTCTTTTCCACCAATGCGATCAAATGTTTTAGATGCTGACATTTCTAATTACTCCCATTATGTATGTGCGGCCACAGGTAAAGGTGTTGCATATGAATCGGTCGCCAAGACCATAGTCGTTTTACACAACGTCTGTGTTTGATTATCTCTTGGCGGAGACACTTGATGCCGCAACGCAGTAACAAGATAATTACCCGAATAATATCTGTCTCGCAAATCATTACCCGGAACTAGAACACCTGCTCGCGGTAACTTGAGCGCCACAACTTCCCCAACCGATCTTCTGCTGTCACCAGCAACTTGAATCTCCATTTGAATACCACCCGGAAGAATTCCCATCTGAGCCATTTGAGATCTTCTCAATAGATGATAGTCTTCAACATTACCCACACCCGATTCATACATGCCATAATGTTTTGCACCCAAAGAAACTACCGAATCAGACTGCGAGCCCAATTGAACATCATTGTGCAAACTGCTTAATCCCTGACCTTCTTTTTTATTACCATTTAGGTGCTTATAGTTATCGTAGCTTGCAAAATAATTAAATTTCGTTCTATTATACCTACCTGTCACAGGATCAAATGTACTAAGGCTAGACGCAAACATACCCTCTTGAATTTCTAGTGCAGTATTAGGCTCATTAAGAAATCTAATGCGATCAATAGAATTAAATCCCTGCTGAACATTTTTTCTAGATGCCGGCTCAACATTTCCAACAGATCTATCATAGGTAGTCACTGGTACGATAAAATCTGGATCAATTAAATTTTCGATAGAACTAAAAACAAATCCAGGAGACTCTCCCAACTTTTCAAAAAATACATAATTGGCACCCGAATATCTCTTCGATTTTGTTCTAGCAGCAAGCCACTGAATAGCACTGAACGGAGTCATGTTACACAAGGAGAAAGATGTTGAACGACTCGGCTCATTAACCACAAGCGGTTTCTCAAAAAACTCACCACACATAATCTGAACCGCATCGGAATGTGGTGTATTTTTGTAAGTAGTCTTTACTTTGAACTTTGAATTCTGCACCAAATCACTTGATATAAACCGAATATCATATCCATCTACATTGTCTTTAATCTGACGCCTACTTTCAATCGCAATCACAGAAGCCCTCAATATAACCTCATCATCAACTGAAGGAGTCTTATATCTAATTTCAATAAACTCTGCACCAATCAATGGAAATAAATTCTGCAATCCCAGAGATTCTATTACCATGATTCTTCCACTCACCCATCCTTTAGTAATAGACTCGTGAATATTCAGTTCCGTATACACATTTGTGATTTCTTGTTGAGCGCCCGTGGACGAAAATAGTTTTATTGAATTAACAATAAAGTGACCCGGACTTAAAATCTCCTCAGGCATTATTTAAGTCCTCATCAATTTTTCAAATTCTTCCACGAATTCAGGTAAAAACTCTGGACGAAGAAGCACTATAGATCGCTTGGTCTCATTCAACTCTTCCTCATAATCATAATTAGCCACCTCTCTCTTATGACTCGCAAGCAAGCTAGTGTTTGAATATGTTCGATAGTCAACTTTCATTTTGGGTACTATAGGAACTGTTGTGTTCGCAGTAGTGTACAGGTCCTTCTCCCAATGATGAATGTTTGTGGCTAATGTGGTAGTAAAATTCTCAAAGGAATCTGATTCCCATTCAGTAGTATTCGCTGATGAGTTATAGTCGGTCCATATTCTACCTGTAGATGATGTGAGAGATTCTACTTTTGTTATGCTTTGGAACACTGAATATGCAGTTTGATGAGGTCTGCCCTGGTTCGCTAACGTGCCGTACCACTGATCCGGCACCTTTAAGAACGCAGAGTCTCCAGAAAAAAAGATACTCTCAACCGAAGTACCCCCCGTACTAACGGTGTATACCGTATTTGAGGACTGGGTACTCGACTCAACAGCAGTTACCGTTGCGCTTGCACCCTGTGATCGAGCAACTGATCCATACTTCTTAATGATAAATTCCTGAAAATCTCTATAGCTAAGAGGTAATTCAAAAAAAGGATCGTTAATCTTATTAAGCATCATAATGACCCAATGATATTTCGATGATCCATATACATTATATGCAATGATTTCGGGAGTATCCCCATCGGCAACATCATACTCTTCATACAGCGCATAGTTTGACGTTGCCTCTCCACGAGTTCTGACACGACGCAATATGTCTACAGCAACTTTTTGATTACCGCTGCCATCAATATCGTATAACATATTGGGAATCATTTTGAAATAATCGCGAGCCATTTTTAGAATCCTCTCTCGAATGCATCCTTTGTCATAATCTGCATCTCAGTAAAGGTTAGGTTGAGATCAGTCTCTACCGGATAATCATCGTAGAAAGTTGCGTTTGTTCCAGAGCCCGCATGGTTTACTGTAATTCCAGTTAATGCACAATCACCAATATAATGCAATTGATCTTCGTTATAGTATGAGATTTTGAATAGATTCGGGTAAACAAAAAATGGACTATACGCATCCCCTATGTAGTATTCAGGAGCCGCTGCCCACTTAAATCGGTGAACAATATCATGAACAGTTTGGGCTTCTCTTCTATTTCTAGGAGCCAATTTAAAATCATAAGTAAATGTTCTAAACTCAACACCCTTAAACAACATCTCCATGTGCGGATTTACTGCGCGATTTGAATGTTTCAGCACAAGCGCACCTAAGTTACCCTGGTTGATCATTGCACCAATCGCGCCAGCTCCACCCTGCTCAAGTATGGTTTCCATATCAATACCACCAGCCTTTAGCGCCGCCATGGTTCGACTACTTAAGGTGTGGTTAGCAATCATGTCGCCGGCCATTTGTCCACCAACAGCGCCAGTAGCCTCCCCACCCCAATTCGGCTTATATGATTCTGTCATGCTCGATGGGGTGAACAGAGTTATTGATCCGGAATTATAGGCTTTTGTGCTCGCATTTTGATTTCCGCCAATGACATCAGCTAGATTAAAGAGCGCATTAACAGCACCAAAAGCAGTCTTGACGCCACCGGGGAGAGCTTTGTTTAGGGCTCCAACAGCAGCACCTTTAGCATAATCAAATCCCGCATCGACAGCACCCTCGACAGTTCGCTTTAAAAATCCGTCTAGCTTGCCCCCTAATCCTCCAGAGTCCGAAGCAGCGGCCGAATCAGTTCTACCTCCAGTGGGAGTTAACTGAACCCCCTGCAATGTTTTAATATCAAATCGCACAAAGTGGCTCTGCTCGGGACCCTCCACATTTTCAGGAAAATGTAACGAAATAGGAGCTGGAACAGTTGATTCTGCGGACGGGGGTCCGGGTACCTTAGCAGGCTGGGGCGGAAGTTTTGTTGTCCCATTACCATCCGCACTGGCGCCGCGAGGTCCGCTTGTATCCTTGCCGGAAGCTAAAACCCGACTCTGCCTGCCTCCGCGGCCGCGCGACATCGAACCATCGACCATTTGGATAGTTTTTCTGTGAGATCCAGACATTAACGACATTTAGTTCCCCTATTAAACGTAAAATTGTTTCAAACTATTTATACATATTACCATGAGTTATAAAGGCAAATGGCGTCCAAAAAATAGACACAAATACGCAGGTGATCCAACAAAGATCACATACCGTTCACTATGGGAACGGCAAACTTTTAGATGGTGCGACTCTAACCCTGATATAAAATACTGGTCAAGCGAGACAGTTGTTGTTCCATATAGATCAGCAGCAGACGGCAAGATGCACAGGTATTACGTTGACTTGAAAATTACATTCAATAACGGAAAGACAATACTCGTCGAGATTAAACCCAAGAAGCAAACTAAAGCTCCTGAAAAACAGACGAGAAAAACCAGAAGATACCTAAAAGAAGTTTTAACCTACAGTCGAAACATATCAAAATGGAAATATGCATCTGAATATGCAAAAGATCATGGATGGGAATTTCAGATATGGACAGAAGAAACACTGAAGGATCTTGGTATTAAAATTCTAAAATAACGCATAAATACCTGTATGCCAAAAACTACTTTTCAGAAACTACTAGAACGAAGCACTGCCAGAAAACTGGTAGCCCGATCAAAGGAAGCATACCTTTGGGCTCAGAGATATGCGCGCCAGGCTAGGACCACGCCACACAGGCTTCGGTCCGAAGAACGAGATAAGCTAACGCCCAAATTACGCGGCCGGCGAATGTTGGGTAATATGTATTTCTTTTTCTATCAACCCAAGTTATCGGAAAGCCTTCCGTATTACGATACCTTTCCCCTAGTCATTCCGATTGAAGCATACAATGATGGCTTTCTAGGAATCAATTTTCACTATCTACCTCACCGATATAGGGCAATTCTTCTTGACCGTCTACTTGACTTAAAGGCAGAAGACTCTGATTACTATCAAGACAGACTCGACTGGACTAAAATCATGTACGAAAAACTAGATGGCAGAGTTAGATATAAATATTTCAAACCATGTATCAAAAGGTATTTGTTTAGTCAAGTTCAATCCAGATTCTTAGAAGTCGAAATGCAAGATTGGACCAATGCGGTGTTCTTACCTGTCGAAAGATTTGAAAAAGAAAAAGCAGTAAACGTGTGGGAAGAAAGTAGAAGAAAGGCAAATAGATATGCCCTTTAACGTATCCGAATTTAGAGCCAACATGGGCCCAGGTCTTGCTTCACCAGCAAACTTTAGGGTTCTGATGACTGGTGGAATATTACAAAGCAGTGCTGCAAAAGCTCTAGCATTTTTATGTAACCAAGCCGTTCTGCCCGGCAAAGCTCTAATGACAAACGAAATTCGCACATATGGCCCAATCAGAAAAGCGCCATACCGAATTATGTACGATGATCTACAGCTATCATTCTACTGCGGCGAAGACATGCGAACCAGAGATATTTTTAACGATTGGCAAGAGCAAGTCGTATCATCACGAACTGGTCAGGTAAATTATCACGACACCTATGCAATGAATATCGAAATCGAACAATTTGATAAGAAAGGCAAAACAACATATGCATGTAAAATCGAAGATGCCTTTCCAGTCATTGTAGCTCCACTGGCACTAGACTGGAGCCAACGAGACTCATTTCATAATCTATCAGTAACATTTGCCTACAGAAAATGGTACAAGCAACCCCTCTCTCTATTTCCATTCGGAAATAATGTAGCAATAAATAGTCTATACCCAAACTTTGATATTAACGGAGCCTTAGACGAATTTAAGGTTGCGGCTGTTGGTCGCGCAGACGGACAACTATTAACAACATGGAATAACGCAGGAACCTTCGGGAGAAATGTGGGGCAACTGTTTTCTAGCTAATATTATTAATAAAAATGGAGCATTATTATGGCATTACCTAAAATTGATTCGCCAATCTTTGAATTGAAACTTCCATCAAACGGCGAAAAAATCAAATACCGTCCCTTTCTAGTAAAGGAAGAGAAGATTCTTCTTATGGCTATGGATGGAAAAGATGAAGAGGAAAGCGCAAGAGCAATCAAACAGGTTCTAACAAACTGCTGTCTGGAAGATGGTTTCGACGTTAACGGATTGCCTATATTTGATATTGAATATTTCTTTCTACAGCTACGAAGTAGGTCGATGGGAGAAAGCACAACAGTAAACTTTAAATGCGAAAAATGTGAAGCATTGACACCAGTTTCAATTGATCTTGAAACCATCGAAGTAAAGCACAATGATGCCCACGAAAGCAGATTTAACTTGAATAGCACAGTGGGTATTGCCATGAAATATCCAACTTTAGATATGGGACCGGATTTAATGGTCACAAACGAAGATGATGTAGATGGCATTTTCAAGGTAATCGTAAGCTGCATCGACTACATTTTTGATCAGGAAAATATCTACTCACATAAGGACACCAGCAAGAAAGAATTAGAAGAGTGGTTAATGACATTAACTCAAGATCAATTTGAAAAAGTAAAGGCATTCTTTGAAACCATGCCCAAACTTTCCATAGAATTAGACGTAACTTGTAAAAAATGTGGCCATGAAGATTCTAAGCACCTAGAAGGACTACAAAGTTTTTTCGCATAAGTCTTCTGCATGAGACCTTAGGAAATTTATATAAAACAAATTTTGCGTTGATGCAGCATCACAATTATAGCCTGAGTGAATTAGAAAATATGATTCCTTGGGAGAGAGACATTTATATCGCCTTTCTGTTGCAGCATCTTGAAGAAGAAAAAGAAAGAATAGAAGAAGAAAAGCGTCAAATGAAACGAGGATAAACTAATGGCACTACCAGCTATGGGCGACAGTAAAGGAGCGGCAATTGCGAAGCTATCTGCGGGACAGCTAAAGCAAGTGCTACAGCCTATTACAGATCCGATTACTAAAGCGGTTGAAATGATCAAGAGCCCCAGAGCATTAATATCTGCCGCTACTGGTGGTTTGCCTATAGTTGAACAACTTCTAGATTTTGGCACCGGACTTAAGAACATTGTATTTGGTAAATCTAAAGGCGACAGCGTTGAAGAAAAACTTGACGACCAAAACGAAAAACTAGACGGTCAAGGCGAAACATTAGACGACATTCGCGATAATCAAAAAAGCCTTTTGAAAACAGTTGCGAAATTTTTTGCATTCAGTAAATTGATGGGTAAATTAGACACCCTCAGAGAAAACCGACGCGATGCTAGGGCTGTTAAAAACGCAGCACTTGAAAGATCTAGATTCTTAGAATCCACTCGCGAGCGATTGCGCGGAATGAGAGGACCAGCGGCCGGAGGAGCAATGGCCAGTGGCGCAGGTGCATCTGATGGGGGAGGAGGCTTCTTCTCCGGTTTGCTTGGTGGATTAGGCATGACATTAGGTGGAGCTGCGGGCCTGAAACTTAGTGCTGCAATGGGCCTATCAGCAATGGTAGGAATCATGGGCAAACTTATAAAAGGCCTTATCACAGCCATCGCGGGGGGTATAGCCAGAATATTTGGTGCAATTGGTATGGCAGGTAAAGCCATTCAGAAAATTTTAACAGGGATCGCAAGAGGCATTGCAGCTTTCGGTAAAGCATCTGTGTTTAAAGGTATTGGAGCATTAGCTCTTCTTGGCGCAGCACTTTTACCTTGGTCATTTTCACTAAAGCAATTTAAGGATATTGACTGGGATCAGGTAATGAAAGGCGCGCTTGCGATAGGCGCATTCTCAGCAATGGCGGCTTTACTAGGTGTCGTAGGAAAACAAGCAATCGCAGGATCAGTTGCAATGACTATTCTAGGCGTAGCGTTAATTCCATTTTCACACGCACTAGGAATGTTTGCTGATGTTGAATGGGATTCTGTGATTAAGGGCGGAATTGCACTAGCGGGCTTTTCCGTTATCGCAGGTATTCTAGGAACGCCACCCATCGTTGCAGCAGTTATAGCAGGCTCAGTTGCAATTGGTGCTATGGGGCTAGCCTTAATTCCATTCGCAGGGGCGATGAATATATTCGCATTAGCAATGCCCGCATTCTCGACCGCATTTACAGTATTCACCGAAGCAATTGGCGGGCTTGTCGGCACAGTAGGTAATACACTAGAACGAATACTAGATAAATTTATCGAACTATCTAAGCAAAAAGGTTCTGGTCTAGTCTCAATGGCCAAAGGCATCGCGTTAGTTACAGGAGCTTTAGCTGGCTTCGTAGCTCTCGATATTGTCGCAGGAGTCGCGGGCACTGTTAGTAATGTAGTAAGTAGTATGGGTAATTGGGTTTCCGGTTTCTTTGGGGGAGAAGGAATCAAATCGCCACTACAAGCCCTTGCCGCATTAGCCTCTCTTGGTGAAGCAAGTGGAGGCTCACTAGCAGCATCAGGACAAGGTGTCGCGAATCTCGCAAAAGGACTTAAAGAACTCAATAGCATCGACATCGACGCAAACAGAATGGACGCAGCTATGGGAACATTGCTCAGTCTAGCATCAACCCAAACAGCCGCTGCCCAGAGATTAGAAGGCAGCGCAATTGGCGCAAGTGTGGTACATGCACCAACTACAACAGTGCATAACACATCGACGCAAAATCAAAATGTGTTCGATTCTGGTCCGACTGTGGATCACGGTCTATCATCTGCACCGCAAATTAGTGGCTAAAAAGTTGAAGGGGAGGATCCCTAAAGATCCCCCCCTTCGTGTGTTAGACATACAAGACTTTCTTATATGTCTAGTTGCTACGCCTCGTCGGCGAGCTTGCTGAAGTAGGACAGACTATCAT
>CEQN01041588.1_pt1 | contig 43521 bp, 40 predicted proteins | sample 427011 | NCBI WGS metagenome assembly CEQN01 (sample SAMEA2621277, study PRJEB7988) | marine metagenome | biome: marine biome (ENVO:00000447); feature: deep chlorophyll maximum layer (ENVO:xxxxxxxx); material: "saline water (ENVO:00002010), including plankton (ENVO:xxxxxxxx)" | depth 120 m
GACCAAAGCGCCTGTTAATAGAGCATTCCCTAATTCAACTGCTAGGAAAAGCCCTGCTTTCATACCTGAATATTCAGTATGAAAACCCGCAACGATTTCAGACTCTGCTTCAGCAATATCATTAGGTGTTCTGTTTATCTCAGCTGTGGATGAAAAGAAAAAGGTAAAAAAAGCAAATGGCATAATTAGTGCAAGCCAAAGATAGTGATCTGCCTGCCAACTTACTATTGAAGACAACCGGAGCGAACCAGTCATCAAAACTACAGAAAGGAGTGACAAGCCTATAGGAATTTCATAGGAAACCATCATCGCAACAGTTCGCATCGAACCTAAAAGAGCATAGTGATTATTTGATGCCCACCCTGCCATCCAAACAGCCAAAACAGACAAAGAAGTAATGGAAATTACGTATAAAAGACCGACATTAATATCCAGATAAGACATGTTTGCAGACCAAGGAATTGGACCCCATGTGAGCATTGCAGGAATAAAAACTAAGATAGGAGGTAAAAAAAACAACATTTTGTCTGCACCAATTGGAATCAGCACCTCTTTCTGCATCAACTTCAAAGCATCTGCTATAGGCTGTAATAATCCATATGGCCCTACCCTATTTGGTCCTGTGCGTATTTGAAACCGTGCTAGAAGCCTACGTTCTATCCAACTTCCAATTAATAAAAATCCACCCAAAAAACTTAAAATACCTACAGCCCCTATGACAGCAGGAACCCAATAAGCTAAAACATCACCCAGCGTATATCCCAATATCAGTTCTTGATTATTTGAAGCGAGTTTAGTTCGTAAAAATTCAATTGAATATCCTAAATCACGAATGTCATACCATTTACCATCGAGTCGTCCATCTATGACAATGAAAGCAATCAATCCATTCCCCACCAAAAAAATTAAGCCCAATATTCCTAAGATAAGTTTTGTTTTTATAGAAAAATTTTGTACAAAACCAAGTAAAGTAGGTCTTGCGGCTATTTGCCTATTCATTGGAGTTGCTGATGTTGAATTTGATGAAGGAATTTTTCGAGTCATCTATCGATCTCCCCCACAACTATATCTATTGATCCTAATGTAACCACAGCATCAGATAACGAAGCCCCACGTGCCATATCTCTAAGTAATGATAAGTTAATCAAAGAAGGTGCTCTTATATGAAATCTATAAGGAGCAGGACTTCCATCAGATACTAAATAAAATCCAAGTTCTCCTCTAGGTCCTTCTACACGACCATAAACTTCTCCAGGTTCAGGACGGAGAGCAAGTGGAATATCTGTCTTATGCGGGCCATCAGAAATAGAATCAATCGCTTGTTGAATAATTTTAGTAGATTGTCGTGTTTCCTCTAATCGAACCATAAATCTGTCATAGACATCCCCGACTGTACCAACGGGGACTTCAAATTCAAAATTATCATAGCCACAATATGGTTCAGTTTTACGTAAATCCCATGGGACTCCAGATCCTCTAAGAGCTGGCCCTACCAAAGATCCATTAATGGCATCTTCGGGAGAGATAATTCCAATATTACGAGTACGAGCAACAAAAATTTCATTCTCCTGAACAAGTTGTGCATATTCATCAATACGTTCAGGCAATTCATGCACCAACTCATCCAAAGCAGGCCAAAATTCAGGTGGCGGCTCAAATGCTACTCCGCCAATCCTCATATAATTAGTTGTGAGCCGAGCGCCACAAGTCATCTCAAACAAATCTAAAATCTTTTCTCTTTCGCGGAACATATATAGTAATGGAGTCTGCCATGCACCAGCGTCACTAACCAAAGTTCCATTAGCCATTGCATGACTAGCTATCCTTTGTAGTTCAGCAAAGATCACTCTGAGATGTGAAGCTCTATCTGGCACTTCAACTGCGGCAAGTCTTTCAGCAGCTAAACAAAGCCCTAAATTACCTGACATCGCAGCAAGGTAATCGGCACGGTCGGTAAAAGGTATATTCTGAGTATACGTTCTCTCTTCAGCCAATTTTTCCATAGACCGATGGAGATATCCGACTATCATGTCGATATCTTGAATTTTTTCTCCATCCATGACGACTCGAATTCGAAATACGCCGTGAGTAGACGGATGTTGTGGACCAATATTAAGAACATACGGTTCTGAAGTAGTCATTTACTAAGCTCCACCCCATGACGATGGAGATTCTTGCGAATCACTGTCGTCAACCCTATTATCTTGGTTTATTACTCGAACAGGATCGGATTCATTTTCAAACGGAAAACGATTAAGACCACTAGTTCTACCTTCACCAATGCCCAAGAAATCCTTGCGTAGAGGATGTCCAGGGAAACCATCCCATAAAAACAATCTACGCATATCAGGATGATTTTCGAATTTGATACCCATTAGATCATAAGTTTCACGTTCTTGAAGTAATGCACCTTTATAAACAGAAACTGAACTCGGGATAATTGGATCAGAGTGATCTTGTGTTCTAACTTTAATGACAATCTGATGGTTTAAGTCTAAAGATTGAAGATGATACACAACCATAAAATAATCATGGTAGTCTACTCCACATAAATTACTAAGTTGTGCTGCATCAAACTCTTCAGAATCTCGCAGCCAATGCAAACATTCTTCTATCTGTTGAGCTTCAACTTCAACACAATCATCGCTTATGTTTTTTACAATTCCAGGAATAGCTCTCTCAAGGGCATTAGCTACCTTTGTACTTTCTAATTGATTTGGACCCCTAGGCATTAACGCCACTCCAATGCGTTTCGACGCCAAGCATAGGCTAACCCCAGTGCTAAAACACCTATGAATATGGCAGCTTTAATGAGAGCACCTAATGCTAATTGAGTATGTTGGACTGCCCAAGGGTAAAGAAAAATAACTTCAACATCAAATATCACAAAACCCAAAGCAAACAAATAATATCGAGCATTGAATTGGCCCCAGGAACCACCTTCGGCAATTACACCACATTCATATGTAGCTTCTTTTATTGGGTCTGGACGGGATGGTCGAATCTTAAATCGGTACAGCAAATACGAAACCGTTAGCGGCAAAGCAGGGAAAGCCAATGCCACCATCAGTAGCACGACTAGTCGACCGAATTGCTCCGGTATCAATTTTACGCCCTTCTAGCACGAGTCATACAAAAACTCAGCAGTCGGAACGTAGCATGTGACTATGTCGTGCGCAATTAAATTGAGTATATTTTAGCTATCATATTGACCCGAGTTATTTTGGCAGCTATGGTTCCCGAGACAAGTGTATTTTTTGAAATACGCAAATACCAAATAATCTGCTATTGTGACTTGGTCAAACGATAGCAATCGTTAGTTTGGTAACTTGCATTATAGAGATCATTTTGTTGTGTTTTTTATGTTAATGAGTAAATAAACACACAAATTCAGAAGGGAGCAGGATATGGCAGAGTATAACAAGCCAATCCCAAGTATTGATCCATATGTGAGCAAGCCGTTTTGGGATGGAGCAAAAGAAGGGAAACTAATGCTTCCACGGTGTTGTTCATGTAATAAATGTCATTGGTATCCAAGGATTATTTGTCCATTTTGCTACAGCTCTTCTATCGAATGGATAGAGGGAAGTGGTGAAGGGTACATTCATACATTCGCTGTACAAAATCGAGCGTTCGGTGGATGGGCAGACGAAACCCCTTATGTACTTGCATATATTGATGTTAAAGAGGGTGGCCGCCATGCAACTGTCCTTCGAGGTGTCGACGCAGAAAATCCTGAGTCGATAAAAATCGGAGCGAAAGTTAAGGTTGAATTTGAGCAAGCAGACGAAGATACTTATGTGCCATATTGGCGTGTAGTTGACTAGCGTCACAGAGAAGAGGAGCTGATTATGCCTAGCAATCCTTCCATGAGTGCCGCTATTATCGCGGCCGCTGAATCGGATAAGATTGGCTATATTGAAGAGGGTACTACTGCCCTACAACTGCACATTGAGGCAATAAGAAATGTCTGTGATGCTGCAGGAATTAAACCAAATGAAATTGAAGGTGTGTTTTCACCGAGTCATTCCAACTTACTAGCGGAATATCTTGGCATTCACCCCAAGTATATTGATACAACTGCCGTAGGCGGTTGTTCATTCCAGATGCATGTTCACCACGCTCTGGCAGCTATCAACTCTGGAATTATTGATATCGCTGTTGTGAGTCACGGTGAAGCAGGATACTCTGCACGGAAAAACAAAGGAAACGGAACACTTAGAGGTGGCGCTGGAGATCCTTGGATTCCATCCAACCAATTTGGTTCAGGAGTATATGGAGCATGGGGAGCACCATCGCACTACTCACATGCACTCACCAGACATATGCATGAGTGGGGAAGTACAAAAGAAGACTTTGCACAAATTGCTGCAGTTACCCGTGAGTGGGCTACATTGAACCCACGTGCAGTAATGCACTCTAAAGAAACACATCCAAATGGTGGACCAATAACCGTTCAAGATGTCCTTGACTCACGAATGATTGTTTGGCCATTAAATCTACTAGACATCTGTTTAGTGACAGATCATGGTGGTGCAGTTCTAATTGCATCGGCTGAAAAAGCAAGATCATTCAAAACCTCTCCTGTCTGGATTGCAGGTGCGGGTGAAAGTCAGAGTCACCAAGACATTATGGCGATGGGTGATTTCACTGCCACCTCTGCAGCTGCTTCAAGTGCAACTGCCTATAACATGGCTGGCATGGGACCTAACGATATGGAAATGGGAATGATCTATGACTCATTCACAGTTACAGCAGGTATTACTGCCGAAATGTTAGGTTTGACCCCTCGAGGTGAAGGTCCATCATTATGGGCCAATGGTAATGCAAGTCCGGGTGGAAAATTCCCAGTCAACACTAATGGAGGAGGCCTATCGTTTAGCCATTCAGGAATGTATGGAATGATGTTATTGATTGAAGCCTACCGACAGTTGTCTGGAACTGCTGAAGACGGTATTCATGGCCTACCAGGAAAACAAACAAATGCTAAATCAGCAATTGTAAATGGAACTGGTGGAGCATTGTCTGTAACAGGAACATTAGTACTTACTTCTGACGTATAGTTACTAAGTTTTTAAATACAAAGCGGGGGTGTAAACCACCCCCGCTTTGTGTCACTTAAACACGAAAATTAAGGCACTAATGCTAATTGATCTTCACACGCACACAAAACCACGATCCTGGGATTCATTTATAACACCAGATGAAATGGTTGATCTTGCAAAACAATCAGGTCTTGATGCTGTTGTTTTTGCAGAACATGACTGGGCATGGGAGCAAGAAGAAATAGATATATTGGCAAAATCACACCAGTTTAAAGTATTCCGAGCCATGGAAATAAATACTGAAGATGGACATATTTTAGTGTTTGGCCTTCATGAGTATCGTTTTGGAATGCATCGAAGTAATGAATTAGCTCAAATGGTTGAAGCGGTCAATGGATTAATGATTGCAGCTCACCCATATCGTAGACAAATGCCATGGAAACCAGAAGATAGAGAAGAATATGAAAATGCAGTCTTAAAAGCATTAAATAACCCTGCATATCAATATGTTTCTGGTATTGAAGTATTAAATGGTCGAGGAAAGATTGAAGAAAATACTTTCTCATTAAATATCCAAAATCGTATGCACTTACCTGCTACTGCATCAAGTGACACACATCAATTTGATGATAAAGAGCAACATATGGGCCGAGCTGCGACATATTTTGAATCTGATATAAATAATGAAGAGGAATTAATTCACGCACTAAGATCGGGGAGATTCTGGCCCTTAGACCTTACAAAAGGTGAGTTGACTTCTAATAGCGATTACTATGATATTCCTTCTGACATAGAAAAAAGATGGGGTTTTCTGTCAGAACAGAGAAAACAACTGACACAATCATAAAAAAAAATGTATTTATGCATTCTCTTATTGCCTCGGCATAGTCTTAACGGTATAAATGTCGGACGAAGTAATGAAATGTGTGTATGTAAATATATAGAATTAAGTTTTTTACATTCCACTTATAAAATTTTTTACTGAGAACTAAAAGTAGTTATCAATGAAAATAATCATTAGAAAAGTCAAACAAGCATACGCTTGAAAGACTAAGGAAGGACATTGCAATATGGGCGCGTTAGACGGTAAAGTCGCCGTTGTCACCGGTTCCGGCCGAGGTATTGGCCGAGGAATAGCATTGCTATACGCTGCTGAGGGAGCAAAAGTAATTGTGAACGATCCTGGTGTAGCGGTAGATGGATCAGGGCATGATGAAGGTCCCGCTGCACAAGTTGTGAATGAAATAAAAGAAGCAGGCGGCGAAGCAACTGCTAATTTTGATTCAGTAGCCGAATTCACAGGCGGTGAGAACATTATTAGACAGGCAGTTGATGCTTACGGAAGAATTGACATCTTAGTTAATCCAGCTGGTATTTTACGAGACCGCATGGTATTCAACATGACCCATCAAGAATGGGATGACGTAATTGCTGTTCACTTAAAAGGACATTTTAATACTATCAAGCCTGCATCTGTATTGATGCGACAACAGCGTTACGGACGTATTATCAATTTCAGTTCGAGTTCTGGATTAATAGGAAATACAGGACAAGCAAATTATGGAGCTGCAAAAGCAGGAATTGGTGGTTTGACACGTGTGCTAGCAAGAGACCTTGGACGATATGGTGTTACGGTAAACTCGATTTCGCCTGGAGCCGCTACACGCATGACTCAATCTGTTCCTGATGCAGCTAGAGAATTACGCTCGCAAGCAGGAATCTCAAGTTTAAGTTCAGAACAGGTTAGTCAATTTACACGACGTGAACCAGAAGATGTTGCACCAATGGCTGTCTTCTTGGCATCCGATGATGCATGGAATATCAATGGTGAAATATTCTATGTCAATGGTGGTCATGTTGGACTTACATCTCATCCGATTGCACAGAAAACTGTGTTTAAGGAAGGACACTGGGAAATGAGTGAACTCGACGATGCTGTTCACAATATACTACTAAAAGATAAACCAAACCCAGCGCCACCTCGTGATGACGTTGAACTACCAGGACGTGATATCCCTGGTAAATCGTTAAGCTAAAAGGAGGAATATAAATGGCAACACCATTAGAAGGACGCACCATCGTAGTTACAGGATCAGGTCGAGGAATCGGCAGTGAAGTTGCAAAACTAGCAGGTAAACTGGGTGCAAATGTAATTGTAAATGATCCTGGAGTTAATCTGGATGGAACAGGAAGTGATGAAGGTCCTGCGGCTGTAATTGCTCAAGAGATTAATGATAACGGCGGAACTGCTGCTGCAAACTTTGATACCGTTGCAACCGAAGAGGGTGGCGAAAATATGATTCGCCAAGCTGTAGATACTTTTGGTCGTATTGACGGCGTAATCCATGTCGCTGGGATTCTTCGAGATCGAATGATTTTTAATATGACCGAGGAAGAATGGGATGAAGTCATTGCTGTTCACTTAACTGGATATTTCAATGTTGTAAAACCAGCCTCAGTTTTGATGAGGCAACAACGTTTTGGAAGAATTGTAGGATTTTCTTCCGGTTCAGGATTGCGTGGTCAAACAGGACAATCAAATTATGGAGCTGCAAAAACTGGAATTTCTGGTATGACCCGTGTTCTTGCAAGAGATCTTGGAAGGTACGGAATTACTTCAAATGTAATTGCTCCTGGTGCTGCTACACGTATGACTGCCTCTATACCTGATGCAGCTCAATCTCTTAGGGCCCAGCAAGGTATTCAAGTACAAGCTCGACGAGAAAGTGGAGTAACATCTCTACGAGATCCTAGTTATGTCGCACCAATGGTGTGCTATTTGATGACTGACCAAGCTTGGGATGTAAATGGTCAGGTTTTCAATGTAAGCGGTGGTCAGGTTGGATTATCACATGAAATCTATGATTTCCGTCAGCTAAACAAGGCAGGAAGATGGACTTATGAAGAGCTCCGTGACTTGGTTCCTGCGCAGTTGATGCAAGGACTCCGTAATCCTGCACCACCGCCTGATGATTTAGATTTGCCTGGCAGACCAGTCAGTGATTAATTATCTATTAACCACAAAGAGGGAACAGTATAATTGTTCCCTCTTTGTGGCTTAATATCCAAACAGCTCGTTCTTAATTAGTCTTGTACTATTTCCATAAGTAAAAAATTATGAGCACCGCGTTGTACCTCGCGTACAGGAATAAATCCAGCTTTCTTGAAACAACGTTGTGCACGGAAATTCCAAACGAGTGTATGCAAATATATTTTTTTGAGCTTTAATTCATTAAATAAATACTCAGTAAACAAATTTATAGTTTCTGTACCCAACCCTTTTGACCAGCACCCACGATCACCAATAGTAATACCAATTTCGGTTTCACCTCTTAACGGGTTGTAATCGTAATACATGATATTTCCAACATGTCGAGAAGTTGATTTATCTTCTATTGCATACGTTCTACGTTTTTGTTCGGGATAATTAAATTGAGATTGCATCATTTTTTTATAACTGGCAAATGAGGAACGAATAGGAGAATTGGCGTCAAAAGCTGCTAATTCAGGATCACGTCGCCACCTATAATCGTTCTCCAGATCGGAAATATCTTTCTCGCGAATAATAACCAAGGAACCAGATACAACTATTGTGTCTTCTATTATTGTCACTATGCACCTATTTCTTAGTTCCCATTCAATCCAGAGAATGGATGATCTGTACCGCCTTGTCAATTATGTGTATTTGATTTTTATGCGTCAAAATTTTAGAGGCATGATGAATGTCATACCAATCAACTTCATCAAATTCTTCATCATGTTGATCAAAACTCCCTCCAGTAGGAATCATTAAAAAATATTCTACGACTTTATGAATTTTCCTTTTCCGTGAATTGGTGAAGGTGTATCTGACGTCACCGATGTATTCAATAATTTCTACTTCCAGGCCTGTTTCTTCTTTTACTTCACGTATAGCTGTTTGTGTAATTGTTTCTCCATTTTCAGGCCTACCTTTTGGTAAAGCCCATAAATCATCTTCGTTCCTAGAAACCAGAACAATTTCTAAAGAAACATTAGTATTTCTATAAACGACACCACCAGCAGCAATTGCTTTTTGGGATACCATCAATAATTCCCCTATTATTTATTAAGTATATCTGACTCAGGATCATTCAAATCATTTATGGATGTACCTTGATCTAAAACAGGTGTATCCATAAGGTGTACTTGTGCGATTGCCTCTTCTACCACTTTACTGATTTCAGGATCTAAGGTTTCATTTTTCAATCTAATAAGAATTTTTTCAGATTCATCATTAGCAATCTCGCCAAGAGCGTGAATTGCAGCAACCTGAACTTCTACTTCGCTATCATCTAAAAGCATACCTAATGGTGTAACTGCATCATCAACTAATAATGAGCCCGCAGCAATAGCAGCAGCAGCACGAATTTCAGGATCTTCATCATCAAAATTAAATATCAAAATCTGCAACCAAGTTTCGGAGGCACTCCGTCCCATTGCACGAATCGCAGCTACTCTTAATCGATGAGAACCTAATTCATAGCTTTCACCAATCAATTCACCAATATTCTCATCTGATAACGCACCTAACGCCTCAAGTGCCCTACCACGAACTTCTTCATCTTCTTCAAAATCATCAATTCGACCTGTCAAAGTAGCTTGTAATTCTTCAGCATCTTCTTCAGAAAGTAACCCGAATTCCATACTAATAACCCATTGACCTAATACATCGACAATCTCAGCTCTGACTGAAGAAACCGAATCATTCTCAAGCTGCCAACACAATAATTTTATATAATCAGGTTGATCGTCTAATCCAAGTCCTCTTACTGCTAAGATTCTGACCGCAGTGTCACTACTATTCATTGCCAACAAAAACAATTTATGAAAGTCAAGCAATACATCTTCTATTGACAATTGCTCTAGTCGTGCGAGTAGTTGTTGAGTAAATAATGGAGCAAAATTTTCCCATTCCAAAGTTAATTTTTGTAAGAAAGGATCTTGTATGTTAGACAAGGCACGAAGATCGTCAATATTAGTTGGGAATTCTTGGTTGCAAATCACCAATACCACATCTTCAACTAAAGGTTCTTGAGTATCTAGACTTTCATCAAGTTGATCATCTTCAACATTCATAATTATTCACTTTTACTTAATAAACCTCTGTTTTTGGTTCACGCGAGAGTAAGTCTGAAATTGTTTTATTGGTATCTTTTCCTTTATGTAAAATATCATTTATAGCTCTAGTAATCGGCATATCGACATTATATTTTTCAGCTAAAACCAAGGCAGCTTTTACTGTTATTACCGATTCAGAAATACCATCACTAACTTTCAATGCATCATCTAATGATTTACCTGAAGCAATACTTTCACCTAATGTTCTATTACGTGAAAGTTGACTATATGATGTGGCAATAACATCACCCATTCCTGCCAAACCTTGCATAGTAATGGCTTCAGCCCCTGCAGCAACAGCTAGACGGGTAATCTCAGCCAAACCCCGTGTAACAATTGCGGCCTTAGAATTATTGCCAAATTCAAAATGATCAGCCATACCGGCAGAAAATGCGATTATATTTTTAAGAGAACCTCCTAATTCAACTCCTATAACATCCTCACTCGTGTAAACACGAAATAATTCATTATGAAAAACCGATTGTAAAGGCTCCAAAATATTGTTTTTCGAGGCAATGACAGTTGTTGTAGGATTACCGAAAGCTACTTCTTTAGATAAATTAGGCCCTGACAATACAGCTATATTATTGTGAGGAAATATTTCCCTTAAGATTTCAGACATTCTCTTACCAGAATGTTGTTCTAACCCCTTCGTAGCAGATAATAAAGTAGTGTCCGATGATATTCCTTGCGCTATTATTTTGGCATTATCAGCTAATGTATGTGAAGGGACTGCAAAACATACTAAATCAACTTCTCGCACTGCATTTTCCATTTCAATTAAATGCAAATTTTCAGGAAATTTTATCCCGGGCAATCGATTTTCATTTTCACGAGAATTTTCTAAAATTCTCGTTTCAAATTCATCCCGCGTACCTAGAAAAACTTCATATCCACGATTAGCTAAATGAATAGCAAGAGTTGTTCCCCAAGCAGTTGTACCTATAAGTGCAATTCTCTTAAACATCATTAAATTATCCAAAACAACAAAATCCTAGAAATCATTTACCTTTACCAATTTTTGGTTCTATCCCGAGGAAAAGACGCTTCATATTACTAATATGCTTTATTTCAATAATCAACATACTAACCAATCCAAATACAAAATAAGAATGTGGTATAGCATTTTGAATAATCAAAATGCAAATCACTAAAAATCCTGCAAAAACACCTAAAACTGACATTAGTGAAACATATCGAAATACCACAATAATAAAAATACATAATATAGCGATAGGTATAATCATTACCCACTGAGTATTTATAACTAAAATAGTTATAAAAGAACCAAAGACAGTTGCAACTCCTCTACCTCCTCTAAAATTAGAAAAAATTGGCCAATTATGTCCTATAACTGCGGTAAGTCCACCCAAAGCTCCTGCCCAATCATTACTAAAAAAAACACTCCCAATTAAAACAGGGACCATACCTTTTAATATGTCAGAAACTAATACAAAAAGAGACCATTTTAATCCTACAGTTCTCAAACTATTCGTGAATCCTGTTTTGCCTGAACCGTACTTTCTAATGTCACCTACACCAGCGATACGGCCTATAATTAACCCACTAGCAATCGACCCCATAAAATAGCCGATACTAATCACCAAAATTAATTCCATCTCAATTTTCCACTCTATCTTCACTTCGTTTACGGAAAATTATTTTTATTGCAGTACCTTCAAAATCAAATGCGTCACGAATTTTATTTTCGAGATAACGTTGATATGAAAAATGGACAAGCTTTGGATCATTGACAAATAATATAAAGGTCGGTGGTGTGATTTCTGCCTGTGTTGCATACATCACCTTAAGACGTCTGTGTCTTATAGTAGGAGGCCCATGTTGTGCTATTGCTTTTTGAATAATTCTATTTAATTCGGAAGTTTGAACTCGAAATTTACGAACTTCAGATATATGAACGCAAAGTTCGAGCAAATCACGAACACCTTCCCCGGTTAAAGCAGAGGTAAATACTACAGGCGCCCAAGGAACAAAACGATACTTATAATCAATTTCTCTTGCAAATTTATGTTTTTCTATATCAGGACCACTAAGATCCCATTTATTAACAACCAATATAAGACCCCGTGCTTGTTCCTGAACGTAGCCAGCAATATGAGTATCCTGTGCAGTTAAGGGCTCTTCTTGATCAATTAATAAAAGTACTACATCAGCTCTATCGATTGATTTTTCAGCATAGTTCACTGAGTGCCTTTCAACACCAGGGACAATTTTTCCTCGTCGTCTAATACCTGCTGTATCTACCAAAATCATTTTACGATCTTCAAAATCAAAACGAGTATCGATTGCATCCCTTGTCGTACCAGCAATAGATGAGACGATAGTACGTTCTTCGCCCAATATTTTATTAAGCAATGAAGACTTACCAACATTAGGTCTTCCCACGATTGCTATACGTATTTGATCAATAATTTCTTCATCACTATTAGGAAAAAATTTTGTCGTTTCTACAAGTTTATCTAGTAAATCTCCTACACCTTCTCCGTGAATAGCTGATAAGGGAGCAGGTTCACCCATACCTAGACCAAAAAGTTCATAAATGCGATCAGAATAACTGCTACGATCTGATTTATTAGCGATTAATAAACATGGCTTATTTCCTTTGCGAAGCATCGAAGCAATTGTATAGTCTGGGTCTGTTGCACCATCTGGAGCGCTAACCACAAATAAAATAATATCGGCTTCTTGGATAGCATATTCGACAGATCGTCTCACCAAGGGTTCTAATTCTTCATTTTCATCACCTAACAATCCAGCTGTGTCTACGACCCTTAAACTACACCCACGCCATTCAATTTTTCCATAATTTCTATCCCGAGTCGTACCAGGCAAATCTTCGACTAAAGCGGAGCGTGTTTTAGTCAATCTGTTAAACAGCTGTGATTTTCCAACATTTGGTCTTCCTACAATAGCAACGAGTGGGTCTTCTAATTTATTTAACATCATGAAATCATTTTTCATCTCGAAGAAAGTATGACCGAGACTAAGATTGGTTGTAAAGGCTCAGTTCGTACACCGGGGGGAAGGATTATTACTGGTTCAATTTTATGTATTCCAGCTGAAAAATCACTCATATCTAAATTTATTGGCACTGAGTCAGGAGAAAGCGTGTTCAGCAATGGCAGTGGACCATAAACAGTAATAGGAACTACTAAAGACTGAGGATTTGCAGATAGTCCAGCTTTTAAATTAATTATTTGTGGAGACACACCAAATGAAACTGAACCTTGAATCGCCGTAATTTGCACTGACACTGTAGCTTCTAAAGGATCTAGTGATATCACACCTTCTGGTAACTCAATTAATAATTCTTTCGTGATATTATTTCGAGCTCCTTTTACATCCACTTCATCCAAAGTTAGAGAATCTAATTGTTGTAGTGCACTTAGTGTTCCTTCAATTGCTATTGCAACTGGAGCAACATTGATATCAGAAATTCGATAGCCATTAGATGGATCACCTGTGATTTCCACTTTCAATGGCAAAGTCCTAGATAATGTACTTCGCTGTATATCAATAGCTACACCTAACGAAGGTGGATCTATTGACACTCCCCTAATCTCTCCACCTCCACTTCCGCGTGGAATAAGATTAACTGTCTGTTCAATTGGTAAAGTTAATCCGGTAATATTAATATCAGCTACAGCATCACTTACCCGATCTATTAGAGAAGCAGGACCTGCAACACTGACAATATTTTTTGTAGAGCTAATATCACCCAATTCATAACCAAATGGAGTAGTGCCAATTGGACGTACCCTGACAGGGATATCAATAATCTCCAAATCTTCAAGGTTTACAATAATCGTCTCAGGTATAGTTTCTACAACTCTAATTCCACGAACACCTTCTGTTTCTACATGAACACGTACAGCTTGTTCTCTTTTTCTAACACCATTAAGGTCTACATATGCAGTAAATTTACCCGACCCAGCTTCTATTTCTTCCCATCTATCCTCTGGAGCAGCTAATATGACTTCGACTGAAGGTAATTGATTCGCCACTGCTAACCCAGGTTCCACATTAAAAGCTTGGACATTTAATGGTCGTGACAATTCATCAATCCGTGTAGGATTTTCCTCTTCAGTAATAAAAATCCATAATGCACTACTTAGACCCAATGACAGCAAAAATAATCCAGGAGTAACTCTTATGGTCCTTAGAGATCGCAGCAATGCATCTTGCGAAATTTCAAGAATGTTACGAATGCGTTCTTCTGTTGTGTTAAACTGACGCATACTTAAGTCCGAGATTCCATAGTATTAGCCGGATTTTGATTATTCAAAGTTTCATCTTCAATTATTAATCCAAATAGCCGATGAAGTTGCCTATCTAAACGTTTTAAGTCTAAATCAGTAATTAATCTTCCATTTGAAGCCAAAGAAATTGACCCTCTTTCTTCGGAAACAATTACAACAACGGCATCAGTCAGTTCAGCTATCCCCATTCCAGCACGATGCCTCATACCATGGTCAGGGGGTAAAGGTGCCTCAGACAATGGTAACGTACAACCTGCAGCAATTACTCTATCTCTTCTCAAAACAACAGCACCATCATGAAGAGGTGAATGAACATCAAAAATCATCGTCAGAACTTCTTCTGATAAAACACTATTCATTCTAATTCCTGTATCAATAACATCTTGTAACCCAGTCTCCCGTTCAAGAATAATCAAAGCGCCAGTCCGTGATTGAGCTAATTTAGATGTAGATTTCTTAACTATTTCAATTAGTTCTTGATATTCCTGTCTTCCAAAGGCTGAATGCAATCCTGTACGGCCGAGTCTTTCTAATGCACGTCTCATCTCAGGTTGAAAAACAATAAGCACAGCAATAACAAGTCCAGTAACTGAATTCCTTAATATCCAGTTGAACATTGTCAGATCTAAAATCCGGCTCACGATGAAAGCACTCAGTAGTAAAACTGCAACTCCACGAAGGACTGTCATTGCAGTAGTTCCTCGAATTAACAAAAGTAGCCAATAAATGGCTAGCGAAACTATAACAATGTCGATTATTGCAGGAGCATCGATTCTGGCGGCAACATCACTCAGGGCATCCTGCATATGCACATCTTCTCTATTGCATGCAATTAATTTATTTAGATAGTACTAAAATTTAGAATCTGACAAAATTAATGCCAGAAGACCTTGCTGTGCATGCATACGATTTTCAGCTTGATCAAATACTATTGAATAATCAGATTCTATTATTTCTTCTGTTATCTCGTCACCTCTATGTGCAGGTAAATCATGCATAATCAAAATATCATTTGGTGCAAAACTAAGTAATTCATTATTTAACTGATAAGGTTTAAATATATTTCTACGTAACTCTAACTCATGTTCATATCCCATCGAAGCCCATACATCAGTATAAACAGCAGCAGCAGCAGAAATAGCAAGGCGCGGATCATCTGTCTGTGAAACCGATCCATTACCTTCAAGATTTTGGATAGAAACTATAGTTTCCTCGGGCAATCTATAATTTTCTGGACAAGCGATAGTCAAATCAATTCCCGCCATTACGGAAGCATATGCGAGAGAACGGGCAACATTATTACCTTCGCCAATATATGCAATTTTTATACCTTTTAAATCACCGAAACGTTCTTTTAATGTAAGTAAATCAGCCAAAGATTGACAAGGATGTTCAATATCTGAAAGTGCATTTATCACCGGTACTGATGAATATTCTCCCAATGTTGTAATTGTTGAATGTTCATGAGTACGAGCAGCAATGACATCTACCATTCGAGCTAGGACACGAGCAACATCCTTTACAGGTTCCCTATTACCCATCTGTATTTCACTTGAAGGAAGAGAAATAGTATTTCCACCCAAACGCTGCATCGCTACTTCAAAAGAAACTCTCGTTCGTAATGATGGTTTTTCGAAAACTAAAGCCAAAGTCTTACCTTGTAGCACTGGAGTAGTACGATTATTTTTCATCCATGTAGAAACATCAAGAACCTGTTTAAGTTCGATTGGTGAAAGATCGGCTATTGATATGATATTTCGGCCCAACACTGTTGTGCTCCGGGAAGAAGGTACCGTCAGAACTCCTGAGGATAGTTAAAGTATAAGACCATCAGCACTTGGATGCAGCATAATTGTTAACATTTTTTAATATTTAATTATTTCATTTTTATTAATGCAAATAATACTTCCGTAGCGCCTGTATTAACCAATTGCCATTTAGAATTTATTGAAGACGGTATTTTTATCGAATCTCCTGAATTCAACGAAATATCATCATTTTTTGAGTCACGTATAGTTAAAACACCTTGCAGAACAATAAATAACCCAGAAGCAACTCTGTGCAATGGTGTTTCAGTATTTGGTTCGAATCTCATTAACATCACACGAGTAGCATCACCTAAAACTGTTCCACCTATTCCCTTGAATGCACCGGGGCCATTTTCCCAAGATTGATCTGACAAATTACTTAAAGTAATTCGATAGTCTTCTTGATCGTTTCCAATATAGATATAATGTGCCATATACGACCTCAAAAATATAATTCTATTAACGCATTGGATTGGATAACATCCACTAAGTCAAACAAGAGGAATTAATGAAGAATAGATCTCACAACCGTTCAAATATTGATATGCGCCCTGTACACATAGAAACTGGCTATCTTAAACATTCTAAAGGTTCAGCATTAATTTCTATGGGAGATACACAAGTTCTATGTGCAGCAACTATAGAAGATAATGTTCCACGATGGTTAAGAGGACAAGGAACTGGATGGATTACTGCTGAATATGGAATGTTGCCACAATCGACTAATACAAGGGGGAATAGAGAAGCGGTCAGAGGAAAGCAAAGTGGGCGTACTCAAGAAATTCAAAGGTTAATAGGTCGATCTCTTCGTAACGCTATCGACATGAAATTACTAGGTGAACGAACCATCCTCATCGATTGTGATGTGTTGCAAGCAGATGGAGGAACGAGAACAGCATCAATTACTGGTGCATGGGTAGCTCTTGCAATGGCACTTGAAGGATTATTCCCTAAAGGAACGTCACCTCTTCACAGTCAGGTAGCTGCTATATCGGTGGGATTATCAAACGACCAGATATTTCTTGATTTAGACTATTTGGAAGATTCTGCTGCAGATGTAGATTTTAACTTGGTCATGCTTAACAGTGGCCATTTAGTAGAAGTACAAGGCACTGCGGAATCAAAACCATTTGAGATAGAACAGATGAACAATATGATAGCGCTAGCAAGTAAAGGCATTTCAGATTTATTTAAAATCCAAAACGAATCTCTAGTCGACTGGAAAAATAAAATTTAGCCTTCAATGCTAAGCATATTCTCCTAAAAACATACCCCCGAGAATGTGCACATGTGCATGATCTTGAGATTGCATACCGTCATAACCAAAATTAGAAATTAATCGAAATCCATCAGGACATTCTGTATTGGCCACACTTACTGCAATTTCTCCAAGTCGCCCGAGATCTTGCCAAAGTTCATCTTGAGTACAATGTTTTTTTCGAATTGCTAACAACATTGTTGGAACCCAACGTAAACGATTTCGGAAAACCATAAATTCATCATCTTCATATAATATATCTGCAGGCTGTTTATGAACTGCGATTTCACAAAAAATACAATATGAAAACATTAAGCACCTCTCTTGGTTCTTTTAATCTGTTACTTAGAGTGGTATCATACTAGCAAGACACATTGACATCACTTCAATGTCAGATCTAGAAGCAGCAAAAATTTTAAAGGGGTACGATAATCGCTGAAATTCGACCATTCCGAGGTTTTCGCTATAACTTAAATATTGTCAACGCTAACAAGGTACTAGCGCCACCTTATGATGTCGTTGGAGAAGAATCAGAATCAATGTTTCTGTCTTCATCGCCCCATAATATAGCGCATATCGAAATGGCCCCTGGGAAAGATGATTCTCGTTTTGATAAAGCTGGTAGTCTTTTCAAACAATGGATTGAAAGCGATATTTTAATCCGAGATAGCGAACCCAAATACTACCTTTACGAACAAAAAAGCCTGATCAATAATCAAACATACTCTCGACGTGCTGTATTCGTCGCACTCAAAATCTATGATCCAAAAGAAGATATCGTACGTCCTCATGAATCTACAATGCGCGGCCCACGCGAAACTCGTTTAAATTTAATGAAAACAACCAATGCAAATATTAGCCCTATTTTTGCCATGTACGAAGATACTACAAATAAAATTCATGCGATCTTAGAAAAAATATCAGAACAAAATCCAGACTTCGAGGCTAGAGATCTAAACGATGATTTACACAAGCTTTGGGTGATTAATGATAATTCGTCATTAAATTCTATCACTAAGATAATTGGTAATTCTAAGGTGACAATAGCTGATGGTCATCATAGATATGCAACAGCAACAGATTATGCAAACGAACATAATATTAGTATGGGCCTAGATTCTCTTAATCCCAAAAGTTATCTACTCGCAGGATTAGTAGAAATTAATGATCCTGGTCTAAAAATACTACCCAACCATCGTTTGATAACGAAAAAATACATCCCAAATTGGGAAGATTCATTATCAAATTTATTCATACTTAAAGATCACAGTCGTGATCTACCTGCAAATGAAGATGGTGCTAAACAACTCGTTGAAATAGTAAGTCGCCTAGGTAAAGATAAATTTGCAATAGGAATAATCGATAATCAAGGTAAAAGATTGATTTCACTCACTACAAAGTCGCAAAAAGAATTAATTGAGAATATGCCTGAAAAATTATCTACAAATTCAAAAAATGTAGATGCATCAATCTTAACAGAGTTGATATTTTCTCCTGTTTTTAACATAGGAGAATCAGAGCTAACTGCAGGAGAGGTACTTTTTACTGCGAGTGCAGGTGAAGCATTTCAACTAGTGAAATCTAACAAGGTACAAATAGCTTTTTTAGTAAATCCAACGCCTGTACAACAAGTTATTGATGTAGCAAATGTTGGTGATACAATGCCACAAAAAACAACTTTCTTTTATCCAAAACTTGCTACAGGAATGGTTCTCAATGTTCTAGACGACAGAAGTCTTTAGGCCAGTTCAATTTGTCTAACCGTCTCAATATCTTCAAGGTTACGGACAAATTCAATTTCATCTTCTGTCAAAGATCGTTCAATTGTCAGCAACATTAAAGCAAATTTTTCACTACCCCCAGCTACAGACATTGCATTAATATTTATTCCCCAAGTACCTAACAATGTAGCAACGCGACCAATTTTCCCTGGTAGATCTATATTTTCTATAGCGAGTAGATGACCTTCATATGAAATGATTTCAACATCATACGAGCCAATACCCACTATCCTTGGCCCTCCACTCGTATGTGTTGTTGTAACACTTTCCCCATCATCATCATTACCAAAAATACTTACAATTATCTGGCTAGCAAAAGGTTCAAGTGCGTGTCCACTATCTTCTTCTATATTTAATCCATGTATCTGTGCCATAGCATTAGCATTAACCATCGTGACTTTATCATCCGTAATAAATTGCAATATGCCAACAATGACTGCCGCACGTAATGGAGATGTGTCGTAATTAGCGATAGCACCTCTATATTCTATCCGTACCGTAGCAATACCACTTTTTACCAGTTGCATTGCTACAGATCCGGCAAGTTCTGCACAATCAATGAATGGGCTAATAATGCTCATTGTATCTTCATCAACAGAAAGTGCATTTACTGCAAAACGTGGACTTTTACCATTAAAAAAATCGATTAGCTGCTCTGCTGTTTCTATTGCAGCCCGTGTTTGTGCAGCAGAAGTAGAAGCAGCTAAATGTGGAGTAACAATTATTTTATCACTCGATGTAAGAATATTATCTACAGCTGGTTCCTCACTAAAAACATCAATCGCTGCACCAGCAATTTCACCAGATTCAACTGCTGCATATAAGGCTTCCTCATCCACCAAAGGACCACGAGCAGCATTGATTAATAAAGCTGTTTCTTTCATTTTCTTAAATTCTTGTGTACTTAGTAAGTTACGTGTTCCATCATGTAATGCAGTATGAAGAGTAAGGAAATCAGATTGCGCTAATAATGATTCAAAATCTAATAATTGCACTCCTAGTTGACTTGCACGATCGCTTGTAACAAAAGGATCATAAGCAATTATCTCCATATTAAACGCTCGAGCTTTTCGAGCAACTTCACTGCCAATCCTCCCCAATCCAACAATACCTAGTATCTGACCAGAAAGTTCAATACCAGCATATTTAGACCTTGCCCATTCACCATTCTGCAATGAATGATGCGCTTGAGGAATCTTACGTGCAGCAGAAAGTATTAATGCAAAAGCATGTTCTGCTGTTGAAGTAGTATTTGATAATGGTGCATTAACTACAGTTATTCCTTGTTGAGTAGCAGCATCAAGATCAATATTATCTACTCCCACACCTGCCCTACCAATAATTTCCAAATCAGGTGATTGAGTAATTACTCTTGCAGTAACTTGAGTCTGGCTACGAACTAAAAGAGCTTGTACACCTTCTAAAGCTTCTATTAGAGCATCCTCTGATAGATCTAGATGTGAAACAATTTCATGATGATCAGAAAGTAATTCAACACCAGCATCAGAAATTGAATCTGTGATAAGAATTTTAGCCAAAAGTATCTCTTTCTAAATAATTAACTGTGAAGTTGTTGTAATGTTTTTTCAACAGCAGACAAGCCTTGCTGTATATGTTCATCAGTCACAAACCCAAGATGTCCAAACCGGAAAATTTTTCCTTTTAGAGGGCCTTGGCCACCAGCAAAAACTGTGCCAAATTGACTGCGAGCGATTTCTAAAAATGCAAGACCATCTATGCTATCTGGTATTCGTACCGAAGTAACGGTATCCGATTCAGAGCCTTCTTCAGCAAACAGTTCTAATCCTAATGACCTAATTCCATCTCGGGTCATTTGAGCGTGTCTGTGATGTCGCGCATAGATATTTTGAAGTCCTTCATCAAACATGATCTCCAAAGCTTTATCCAATTGGAACATGACTGACACTGCAGGAGTTGAAGGTGTTTGCCCCATTGCAAGGTAGTCTTTAGCCTTAAGTAGATCAAAATAAAACCGTGGAGATGTCACTTGAGCATTTTTTTCCCAAGCTTTTTCACTACACGAAACAAAAGCTAATCCTGGCGCAGTCATCCAACCTTTTTGTGATCCGGATATCACAACATCTAATTCCCATTCATCTGTTAGAACTGGAATAGAAGAAAGAGAAGAAATAGCATCTACAATCAACAGACAGTCATGAGATCTACATATTTCAGCCACTATTTTTAAATCATTGTTGGTCACACCAGTTGAAGTTTCATTATGTGTAACCATAACTACACGGATATCAGAATGTTGATCTAAGATTTCTTCTATACGATTTGGGTCCGCAGCTCTACCAAATTCAAAATCGAGTTCAATAGGATTACCTCCAAAAACTCTAACTATCTCAACAAATCTCTTTCCGAAAACACCTACAGTAACAACTAGCACTTTTTCACCAGCATTTACATGGTTTGCAACTGCAGCTTCCATTCCTCCCGTTCCGGAGGCAGTAAGAATGAAAAGATCATTCTTTGTTTCGAAAACTTCCTTCAATTGAGCAGTTGATCGATTAATAAGATCAGCAAACTCTGGACCACGGTGATTAATCATATCTGCAGCACCTGCTTGTGCTACAGAGTCAGGAACAGGAGTAGGACCGGGTATACGTAAGTTCAACATTTCCTCCGAACAGTAATTTTTAGTATAGATTAAATATAGCTTCTAATTTACTTTGAAGGAAAATATGATCAATAGTTTGATTAAATTTGAATGAAATTATTGAAAATCGATCTACAATAGATCCGTGAGGCAATCATGCAAAACCCTTATCGAGATTTACCTTCAGTAGATAAATTATTAAATGATAAAAGAGTCGAGGCTGCTGCAGCTCAATTTGGTCAAAATGCAATCACCAACTTAGCCAGAATAGTTTTAGATGAACAACGAGCACATATCCAGTCCACTGGTTCAGAGTTAGAAAAAAATCCTGTAGATTCACTACTCGAAAAAGCTCAATCGTTAGAAAATTCTCTGGTTGCACTAATAAATGCTACAGGTGTAATTATTCATACAAATCTTGGCAGATCTCCAATGTCTACCACCGCAGTTTCCGATATGGTATCCATTGCGCGAGATTATTCTTCACTTGAAATCTCGCAGTCATCTGGTAAGAGATCGTCGCGAAATATACATATAAAAAATCAGTTACGTCGATTGACCGGTGCTGAAGATGCCATGGTAGTAAATAATAACGCTGCAGGATTATTGCTATCTCTTACTGCATTATCTTCCAATGGTGAAGCTATCATATCGCGAGGACAGCTTGTGGAAATAGGTGGCGGTTTCAGAATTCCTGAAGTGATGAAACAGGCTAATATTAAATTAGTTGAAGTCGGAACTACCAATCGAACATATATTCATGACTATTCTCAAGCAATCACAGAACAAACTTCTGCATTACTACGAGTACACAGCTCCAACTATCGATTGGTTGGATATACTACGGAGCCTTCAATATCAGAACTCTCAAATCTGGCAAACGAGAAAAAAATACCATTGATCGATGATGTCGGTAGTGGTGCATTAATCGATACTACAAAATATGGCCTAGCACCTGAGCCTTTAGTTCAAAATTCTGTGAAAGCTGGCGCAGACATAGTCATTTTCTCAGGAGATAAATTAATTGGTGGCCCTCAGGCAGGAATAATTATAGGTAAAGAGAAATATATAAAATTAATGGAACGCCACCCACTCAGTCGAGTACTTAGAATCGACAAAATTAACCTCGCTGGATTAATAGCAACTTTGCATCACTATGAGATAGGTGACAGTGAAGACACAATACCCATCTGGAAAATGATATCAATTCCCTTGATAGAGTTAGGCAAACGTGCACAGCAATGGGTAGATGCTTGTGGTGGTAATGCTGAAGTATTAGCAAGTAAATCCACGATCGGTGGAGGATCTCTCCCTGGACAAGATTTACCGACTATGGTCTGTGCCATATCTCCCTCTATAATGAGTTCAGAGGCATTTGCTGAAATTTTAAGACACAATTCAAAGCCAATAATCTCTAGAATATCTGATGGCAAAGTGATACTAGATCCTCGAACAGTTATGCCAGAGGATGATGTATTTATAGAAAAAGTGCTTCGAGAAATATTCACTGATTACATGTATACAAAAGATAATAACAAGAACTTGGACCACTCAACTGGAAAATAAAACCCTCGAACTACTAGAATTCCCACTAGTCACCAAAATCTTAAGTAGTCATACTTCTTTTTTAGTGAGCCATGAAAAAGCATTGGCCATGCAACCCTTGTCAAATCTTGATTTGATCCTGGAACGCCATCAATTAATCAAAGAAATGTTTTACATTCATGAAAAAGGTATTTCATTGGCGGCAGCTAATGCAAATGATATTCGGACTTCGATACGAAGTGCTCAACAGGGACGTATCTTAAAATCCAATGAGCTATTAGAAATTGCAGCAAATTGTGAGATCAGTAATTCAATTAAATCCTTAATACACCGTTTCACAGAAGAAATTCACCTTATTAGCAGTATTGCTGACAACATCGCAGACCTGACTGATTTATCTTCACATATAAAAAATATCATTAATACCCACGGTGAAATTAGAGATAAAGCCACCATGGATCTCTATCAAATAAGAAAGGAAATACTATCTATACATACCCATCTAAAAGATCGGATGGAAACTTTATTACGTAATCAAAAGATTAGGTCTGCGTTACAAGAGCCCATTATTACCATGCGTGGTGGGCGATATGTTTTCCCTGTGCGTGCAGATAGCAGAAATAGCATCCAAGGAGTTGTCCACGATATATCTTCATCTGGTGCAACTATCTATATTGAACCTCTAGTTTTAGTTGATTCGGGAAATAAATGGAAAGAGCTTCAACTTCAAGAACAACATGAAATTAATACTATTCTAAAAAATTTATCCTTAAAAGTTGGTTCATACGCAGATCAATTAAGTCGATCAACTGATAATTTAGCTTCTTTGGACCTCCTTAACGCTATCGGAAAATTTGCAAAGGAAATCAATGCAACAAATTTAATCAATAGTGATCCGAAAAAATGGATCCTTAACACCCCTAATGAGCTTAAATTAATAAACGCTTCACACCCATTACTAACAGGTGAGGTAGTAAGTAATACAATAAAAGTTGGAGGTGATTACAAGGCATTACTAATCACTGGACCTAATACAGGAGGGAAAACCGTAGCGTTAAAAACTGCAGGTTTACTGACAGTTATGGCTTTGTCTGGACTACCTATTCCAGCACAAAATGGAACAAAAATACCTGCATACACTGAAGTTTTTGCAGACATTGGAGATGAACAATCAATTGAACAATCTCTATCTACTTTCTCAGGTCACATAAAATCTATTATCAATATTATCTCTAAAGCAAATGACACATCGTTAGTATTACTTGATGAGCTGGGAGCAGGAACCGATCCCACTGAAGGAGCTATGTTAGGAATATCAATAGTAGAAGAGATGATCAAAAATGAGGTGACTTTAATAGCTACTACTCACCATGGTGAGCTAAAAATCTATGCTCACAACTCATATAATGTAACTAATGCATCCTTTGAATTCGACCTAGAAAATATATCGCCTACGTACAATTTATCAATAGGAATACCAGGGCAGTCCTATGCACTTTCTATAGCTTCTTCTTTGGGAATGCCTAAACACATTATTGATAATGCAAATAGCAAGCTATCTAAAGAAGAGCGTGACCTTGAATCGATATTAAGCGAACTGAATGACAAACTAAAAGTAGCTGAAATCAAAGAAAATATGGCAAATGATGAGTACCAAAAGACAATTGAAATACGATCAAAATATCAAGAACAATTAGATCAACTTATTCATAAAGGTGCTCAAATTAAAGAGGAAATTATTATAGAAGTACAGCGTGAATTGAATAAAATTCGTCGTTCCATTTCCATTGCCCAAAAATCAATCAAAGCTTCAGAGTTAAAAAAGGCTGAAAACGCATATCTTAATGCAGAAAAAATCACAGATACACTTCGAAATATACCAACAAACAGGATTCCATCATCTTTGCCTCCACTACATGAAAATCATGCAAATATAAGTGCTGAATTAATTATTCCAGGATCATATGTCATGTTAAAAGGTTTATCTGAACCTGGTGAAGTATTAACTTCCGTTAATACTTCCAATGAGTTTGAAGTCCAACTTGGCTCACTGCGCACAAGAGTTAAGATGGAATTAGTAGAACAAATCATAAAAAATTCTAAAAAGTCCTTTTCGGATAAAATCTACTTACCACAAAAACCTACTGCACCTACCGAAATTGAAGTAAGAGGTCAAAGTCTAGATGAAGCATTACCAAAAGTAGAGTCATTTTTAGATATAGCTTCAAGATCTGGACATGAACGTGTAAGAGTAATCCATGGCAGAGGCACAGGAGCTATGAGAATTGCAGTTAGAGAGCTATTCGACAAACATCCACTCGTACTTGGATATCAAACTGCTGAGCTGCATGAGGGTGGTATCGGAGTCACTGTAGTAAAACTGGCCCGTGCCAATAAATAGTTAAAAAATCTAATTAATTCCAGCAGATTATATTTCAAGGTATTACTATATAAAACAGCTTGTCTGGTAGTAGATAGTTTATCATTTTGGAATTTCTTCTAATTGCATTTTTGGTCTTCATCGCAACAATGGTACAAACTTCAATTGGATTTGGTTCTGCCATATTATTTATTCCAATTGCAACTTTGTTCATTGGAGTTTCTTCTTCAGCAGCAATAATGTTTGTAGTTGTACCACTAACAGCAACCATCATGTACCCCTTGGCTGCTGAAAGAACTCCGATAAAAGATTCATTGTTGCCTGCAGTTGTCAGCTTAATAACCTTCCCACTTGGAATATTAATACTTATAAATATTGATGAATCATTTTTACGAATGTGTGTAGGAATTGCAGTCTTGACTGCAGTAGTAATTAATTATTCAACAAAAGGACTCCAACAATCTCATAATGAACCTGACATTTTGCGTATCATACTAGCCGGATCACTATCAGGTTTAATGAGAGGAGCTCTGGGAATGGGAGGTGCACCTGCGGTTCTTTATTTCAACTGGTTAGGAGGTACTGCAAATGAATACAGAAGTAGATTATATGGATTTACTATGACAGCAGGGTTTATTGGCCCAATCATTGGAGCATTAGGAGGTATATACAATCAAAATAATACCTTGACTTTAGTCATGTTAGCTTTACCAATGACTATCGTTGGGATCATAACTGGCAAATATATTAGCCCGCGACTGAGCCACAAAACTGTACAAAAATTATCTGCAGGTTTGCTAATAATGATGAGTGTTATCGCAATCTATACTGCATCATCAAGTCTATTGTAAAAATTATTTATTCTTCCAAATGACATGTGTCATTTGCCGAAACAATAACGTAGTGATTTTCTTCATGCATAACTCTTGTTATAGAACAGTTATCAATTTTGAATCTAGGTACATCGATAGCCGAGGTCGACAATACATGTCCTAAAATATGGAGAATAGTACCTCCATGACATGCAATTACGGCTAAATCACTCTTATGTTTTTCAGATAATGAATCAAAAGAACTGGATACGCGATCACGAAAAACTTGGCGACCTTCCTCACCTGGCACAGCATCAATCCCCCAATTTTCCAAACTTCGGGGATATTTTTTCGCAAATTCACTCCAATTCATCCCCTCTGCATCGCCATATACATATTCATCGAATGCAGCAAGCGGTTTAACTTCTAATCCATGACGCTTTGCGATAGCTGCACCAGTTTCAATGGCACGGATACGTGAGCTAGTATAAACAGCCGTTATAGTTTCAGAAGATAGTTTCTTTGCGACTAATTCCGCTTGTTGGTATCCATGATCTGTAAGTTTCACATCGATTGATCCTGTAATAATTTCCTTTACATTACCTTCAGATTGTCCATGCCGTACAAGTATCAATGTCATTATTTTTTATCCTTATATAAAATATCAATAAATTGTCTGACAATACGTGCGGTAGCTCCCCATATAATATGTTCGTTCCAAATATAACCTTCCTCCAAAGAAGGTACGCCTTGATTATCAACCATCTTCCAACCTTTTGATTCTTCTGACAAAAGATAATCAATAGGTATATCTAAAAGTTCAATCACTTCTTTTTCTGCAAGGGAAAATATCACTTTTTCAGTATCAGAAACTAATCCAATGTAAGGTCTTATCAAATAACCAGTCCAGGTTTCAGTATCATCGAGTTGGCCGATTATATCGATAATATTTGGATCAATACCTATTTCTTCCTGAGTCTCACGCAGAGCAGTTATCATTAGGTTCATGTCCTCTGGATCTTTTGCGCCACCAGGTAGACTAATTTCTCCTTTGTGGTGACGTACATGATGGCTTCTGCTTTGAAAAATCAATTTCTCTTCCTGATCAATTTCACAAATTAGTAACATCACGGCTGAAGGACGTAAATCAGGATTATTTACTTCTAAAGGTACATATTTAGAAATTTGCTCTAATAACAGTTGTCTAGAAAATGATAAATCCATCTACGTATAATTGGTGATATATAGACTTAATGCAAATAGACTAAATTTGGTGGGCCCGCCAGGATTCGAACCTGGGACCTATCGGTTATGAGCCGACTGCTCTAGGCCGCTGAGCTACGAGCCCACATACTGTAGATAGAACATTATCAGGGTGAACCACTATCTCGTCTACCACCTAGAGAAATTTTATCAAGCTAAACCTAATAAAGTTTCTCCACCCAGTAGATGTAGATGAATATGTGGTACTGTTTGACCTGCATCTAAACCATTATTCATAACAAGCCTAAAACCTGACTTATCAATGCCAAGATTTCTTGCTAATTCGGTAGCCACGAAAACCATTTTACCAATCAATAAGCTGTCAGACTCAAGAATTCCTGAAGGACCAGTAATTTTTGCCATCTTAGGGATAATTAAAACATGTACTGGTGCAACAGGAGTACTGTCATGAAAAGCTAAAATTTCATCATCTTCATAAATCCGATCGCTAGGAATTTCATTACGAATAATTTTTGCAAAAACATTATCATTATCATATATATCCATAATATTCTCTTCCAAAAAATTTAAACATCTAAACGATCAAGGCGTCGACGCAATAAAACAATCGTACTTGGAATTAATATCAATAATGCAGCGGGGATAAAAAATAGCATTATCGATTGATTTTTTAGAAAATTAGTAGAATAAAAATAAATTATGCTGATTAACGTCCATGGAATAATGCTTACAAAATAAAAAGTTGAAAACCGAATATGTTTCATAGCAGCTAAGTACGTCACCACATCAATTCCTATTGCTGTAATTGGAAGAAGAAAACGAAGATAAAAAATGGATTTTGGCGTAATTCTATCTCCATATTTATCGAAAAAAGTTGATACTTCTTTACGTGCTAAAAGTCTTATGATCTTTTCTCCAAATATACGAGCAACAATATAATTAACTACTAGTGATCCTGTATGTGCTAAAAAAGTCGCTAAAATTGATATCTCTGGCTTAAAAAGGAAAGCTGCAACATTAACTGTAATTAGATCAGATATCGGATTAAATGGGATTACTAGGCCACAAAAAAGTACTAAAGCATATACAAGTGGTGCGAAAACATTTACTGAGTTAACGATAGATTCAATTTGATCAAAAGTTAGCTCAAACTGTCGATGCACGAAATAGTAGCCAATAGCTACTATTATGGCTATAAGTACCAACCTTTTAGGAATACGAATGTCTTTCAATAGTAAAACAGCCTTACATCCAATGTGTCTTATTAAATCATAGATGAATTGATACGAAAAAACTATTTTTGTACCTGTACAGGTAATTTTGTAAACCCACGTAGTAGTAACGTGCCGCCTCTTTCAACATCAGAACGTGCACCTTCAATCACAGAAAATCTATCGAAAAGTTCCTTAAATAGTACAGTAGCTTCTAATCGAGCCAAGGGTGCACCTAAACAAAAGTGAGGCCCTAATCCAAAAGACAAATGCTTGTTCTGTAATCGATTTATATCGAAAAATTCTGGCTTCGCAAATTGCTCAGGATCATGATTAGCGGCACCGACCATAGCCATCACAACTTCACCTGCCGAAATATCTTTACCCTGAAGTGAAAGGTCGTTCTTAGCAATTCGCACTACTCCTTGTACTGGAGAGTCAAATCGTAAAATTTCTTCAATCATTGAAGGAAGCAGCTCGAAATTTTCTTTAACTGCGGAAAATGATTTTGGATTATTAATTAAAGCAATAATTCCATTCCCAATAAGATTAGTGGTTGTTTCATTACCTGCCACTAATAATAAAATAGAAAAAGCCAAAATTTCATCATTGGAAAGTTGAATTCCTTCGGATTGCGCATCAACAAAAGCAGAAATTAAATCATCTTCAGGTGATCGTCGTCGAGCATCGATAAAATCAGAAAAATATGAAATTAATTCTAGTGTTGCTTCCTGTGCTTCTTGAATTGCCTGCTCAGAGTTAAATACATCTGTAGTTGCTGCTAATTTGTTTGACCATTCCTTAAATAGTTGGCGATCAGATGCAGGGATTCCTAAAAGTTCAGCAATCACAATTACAGGTAATGGCAATGCCAAACTACCAATCATGTCAAATTCATCAAGCTCATTAATTTCATTAAAAAGTTCATGCGAAATTTCTTCAATTCGAGGTGATAAAAGTTCTACTCGCCTAGGAGTAAATTCTCTACTAATTATATTTCTCAAACGTGTATGCGTAGGAGGATCTACAGTTAGCAGACTGTCAACATCACCTAAAGGTGATGTTTTGCGTTGCTCACGAACAGCCCGACCTATATCGCCTGAAGCATACCTGCCATCTGATGAAAAATTTTCAACATCTTTCAGAATGTGCAGACAATCTTCATATCGAGTCAAGATCCATGATTGTAAAGCCATACTTCTATGAACTGGATCACCTGTGCGCAAACGAGAATACTGTAAGTATGGATTGATTTTAAAAGAAGGTACAAAAGGATTGAAAATTGACATCTATACAATAATACATCGTTTTGGTGTTTTAGAAGACACTTGATACTGTTAATAGTAATGAATCAACTGTAAGTTTTTTGCCTACACAGGAGTTCTATGAATCATTCACAAAACTCAATCCCCATGACAAAATTAGGACGTATGATTCCTTTGGCTTTTACCGTCATTTGGATATGGCTAGGATGGAGATGGTTACGCATAAAAAGAAAACTTTTTGGCGATAAAAGAATGGAAAAGTCTACTCATGAGTTCCATAAGAATTCTGCGTTATCTGTCGTGCGACAGGCAATACGTCAACAAGGGCTCATAATAAAAACTTGCCAATTCCTTGGGAGCAGAGCTGATGTTCTTATGGATGAATATATTACTGTACTGTCTTTAGTCCATGATCAAGTTCCACCACGTTCATGGCAAGAAATGCAGCCGATTGTTGAAGGTGAATTAGGAGGAGAGGTCGAAAAATTCTTTATGGAATTCGACCGCAATGCAATCGCTGCTGCCTCATTAGCGCAAGTATACAAAGCTAAAAAACACGACGGAACAATAGTTGCAGTGAAAGTACAGTATCCGAATATAGAATCAGTCGTTAAACATGATCTCGAAAATCTACGAATATTGGTTAATATTTGGGCAAAATTTGAAACTGTGATCGATTTTCGACCAATTATTGATGAAATGGAACGGAATGCACCTGAAGAAGTTGATTTTATTCATGAAGGTAAAGCTGCAGAAGTCCTTACAGATCTGCTTAATGATAGAAGTGATGTTGTTATCCCGAAAATTCATTGGGACTTATCTACACGTAGAGTATTAACAATGGACTATCTCGATGGAATCAAAATTAGTAATGTTGAAGCTCAACGTGCCAAAGGTATCGATACTCCGCAAGTAGCAGAAACTCTAATCGACTTATTTAACACAATGATTCTACAAAAGGGAATGTTTCACGCTGACCCACATCCTGGCAATTTATTTGTCATTCCAAGTCCAAATAATGATGGAACTGCCAAGATAGGATTGGTTGATTTTGGACTGACCAAAAAAATACCAGAGGAATTTAGAGATCAATTAATAGTTCTCACCAGTGCAATCATGTCTGAACAAGCTGAGGCGATAACTGGAACTATGGAAGAGATGGGATTCAGGACACGCGATCGTACACAAGAAACATACACTGCATTAGGAGAGGCTTTCTTGGGTGATGTTCTTCGTTCAGGTAAACCTTATGCCGACCAAGAAATGATTGCAGAAATCAATCAACAACTGGGGAAAGTTCTGAGGTCAAATCCCTTAATCGATGTCCCAGGAGATGTGATACTAATCGCACGTGTTATGGGATTATTATCAGGGCTAGCACGTATCTTGGATTCTGAGACAGATCTGCTAGAAGCATTAATACCTTACCTTGACCCCGATGCTGAAACTGTAGCCGTATAGAGAAGCGTTATTGATGGTGAAGAATTATGTATTAATTTTTTAAGGCCAAAACACCAATCTCACGGTAACCTGATGTAATGGTGATAAGACAAATTGTAAGTTCAAATATTCCTTCAAAACATTCAACTGTAGAAAACAGTCTTGCACTTCTTAAAAAAAATCCCTCCAACTTGAATAATTTAGCTGAAGACCTTGCTGCAGGGCTAGCAGGAGGCAAAGATGATGTCTTAATCGAAAGATATGATCGATTAATGTATTCAACAGACGCCTCTATTTACGAAATGGAACCTGTTGCTATCGTATTTCCAAAGTCACTTCTTGATATCCAACATACTGTAAACGTAGCAAACACGTATAAAATCCCAATTCTCTCACGTGGTGCTGGTACAAGTTTAGCTGGACAAACCGTGAATCATGCAATCGTATTAGATTTCTCGCGATATATGAGATCATTAATAGAGCTCAATGTTGAAGAAAAATGGGCACGAGTTCAACCTGGATTAGTTATCGATGAATTAAACAGGTTATTACGTCCTCATAAATTACAATACCCAATAGATACTTCTACGAAAAATCGTGCAACGGTTGGTGGTGGAATTGGGAATAATTCTTGTGGAGCACACTCCTGTATCTATGGGAAGACTATCGATCAAATTCTTGAAGTAAATGTTGTTCTAAGCGATGGGACAACATCACATTTCCAAAAAAACGATGATGCTTCATTACGCACAAAACTTGATCTTACTTCTTTAGAAGGTGCAATTTATCGAAACACTATCGACATAGCTAAACGTTATGAAACTGAAATTGAAAAACAATACCCAAAAATTCAACGCCGTGTATCAGGTTACAATCTAGATAGTATGTTGGATCCTGATTCCATCAATCTTTCGGACATAGTTGTAGGATCTGAAGGAACTCTAGCGATAGTGAGTGAAGCAAAGGTAAAACTTGTTCCATTACCCACTATCACTGGACTAGCAGTTGTGCATTGTAAAGATGTGTTCGATGCAGCAAAGGCGACTGTCCTCACCTTAAATCATCCTGTATCAGCTATTGAATTAGTTGGCAATGATATTATTGAACGTTGCACAGAAAATTCTGCTTATGCACCCTTAGTGGAAGGCATGGTCGGAAATCCAGGGGCATTACTGCTTGTAGAGTTTTATGGTGAAAATGATAATGATCTTAATCTAAAATTAAATAATCTTAAATCTAGTCTTGAAAGTACTAATCTTGTATACGCAACAGTTCTAACCACAAAAGTTGCTGAACAAGCACGTTGGTGGAAAATGCGACAGGCAGGCTTAGGTCTGCTCATGAGTGTAAAAGGAGATGCAAAGCCGGTAGCTCTAGTTGAAGATACTGCCGTAGATCCACAGTACTTAGCTGATTTTATTAAGAAATTCGATGCAATTGTAAGATCACATGGAACAACTGCAGCCTATTACGGTCATGCCTCAGTAGGATGCTTACACATCAGACCGCTTGTTAATATTAAAACTTTAGAAGGGCTTAATACTTCTGAATCCATTGCGACAGAAATTGCAGATCTTGTTCTCGAATTTGGTGGAAGCTTAAGTGGTGAACATGGAGATGGTATTCTTCGAGGTGTTTTTACCGAAAAAATGTTTGGAACATCAGTGACTAATGCTTTCAGAGAGCTAAAAAGTTCTTGGGATCCAAATAACATCCTTAATCCAGGAAAAATTATTGACACACCAAATTTCCAAGAAAATCTACGCTTAGGGCCTGAAACAGTTAATTTAGAAGTCCCCACAATCTTAGATTTCACTCCTGAAGGAGGTCTAGCACGTGCCGTTGAATTGTGTAATGGACAAGGTGCATGTAGAAAATTTGATGGTGGCATGTGTCCATCTTATATGGTGACACTCGACGAAGAACATTCTACACGAGGAAGAGCAAATATTTTACGACAAGCATTAAATGGAGTACTTCCTTCCAATGAACTTGGTGGTAAAAGAGTCTATGATGCTCTTGATTTATGTGTCGAATGTAAAGCATGTAAATCCGAATGTCCTTCAGGTGTAGATATGGCAAAAATTAAGTATGAAGTACTTAATCGATATCATCAGGAAAACGGCGTTCCTTTTAGATCAAAACTATTTGCAAAAATTGCAAATATAAGTGCTATTGGTAGCAAAACCCCTCGACTCATAAATGCAGTTAATTCAAATATCATCTTTCGTACACTACTACACAAAATAGGAGGTATTCATGAATCAAGACATTTACCACAACTTGCCAAAAAAACTTTCCGTAAATGGTTTGCGCAAAGAGCTTTGCCAACATATACGAAAAGAGGAGATGTAGTTTTATTTGATGATACTTTTATGCGTTATTACCAACCTGAAGTTGGTAAAGATCTTGTACGAGTTCTGGAAGCACTTGGATACACAGTAACATTAGTAGAAAAACTAGGGTGTTGCGGAAGACCAGCAATTTCAAAGGGACAATTAGAAACTGCACAAAAATTAGCAAATCGAAATATCGAAAACCTTCTACCTTATGCAGAAAAAAATATTCCTATAATAGGTGTAGAACCTAGTTGCCTTCTAACTCTCCGTGATGAATACCCTGAACTTGTGAGAACAGAAGCTGCACAAAAAGTTGCCGCTTCAGCTTTTTTACTAGACGAATTTTTAAATAACCTTATCAATACAGAGGACACCGTCTTCCTGGAATCCTTTGACTTCTTGGAAGAGCAAGAGTTATTACTTCATGGCCATTGCCATCAAAAGGCTATTACAGGTATTGAAATGACTGAAAATGTTTTGTCAAAAGTTGGATATCAAGTGACTACCATTCAATCTGCTTGTTGTGGAATGGCAGGATCTTTCGGGTATGAAAAAGAACATTATGAAATCTCTGAGGCAATGGCAATGAGATCTTTAATCCCAGCCGTCAACGCAGCTAACTTGAGTACAGGAATAGCTACAACAGGAGTATCTTGCCACCAGCAGATCGAGCAATTTAGTAACCGTGAATCACTCCATGCAGTGCAATGGCTCGCACGTGCTCTCAAAAAAGATCTGAATTCCAGTGTAGACATGTAGATAACTTGGGAGGACAATATATCCACGGAGTTTCTCCATGGAAAACAGATCCGTAGAAAATTATCTATCAAAATCGATTATACCTAATCGAAACAGGCGTGAGAATTTTATAATCAAGCAGATCAGTTCTATCAACATATCGCCAAAACCCTGGATGATCCCAGCAGTCTTTTTCTTACTTATACTTCTAGGTGCTTTTTTCTTATCTTTGCCGCTAGCTTCTGAATCTGGTAAAGCAACACATTGGATTGACACTTTGTTCACTTCAACATCCGCAGTTTGCGTAACAGGGTTAATACGTTTTGACACAGCTGAACATTGGAGTTTTTTTGGAGAATTAATCATAGCACTACTCATTCAAACTGGTGGATTAGGGGTCACAATTTATGCCAGTGCACTCTTATTACTAATGGGGAATAAATTAGGACTACGAGGGCGTGAATTTTTAGGCTTTGAACTAATGGATAGTGGTCATCGTGATGCAAGAATATTAATTAAACGTGTAATGTGGTTTGTAATATTTCTAGAAGGCGCAACGCTTATACTTCTACTCCCTTGGTTTTTACTGCAAGAAACATCCTTAGTCGCAGTTTGGAAGAGTTTGTTCTACACCATATCTGCAGCCAATAATGCTGGTTTCGATTTGCAAGGTGGTAAGGAAAGTATGCAAGATTTTATTAATAATCCTTATCCACTTATTGTTATGTCAATTTCTACTTTTATAGGAAGTATGTCATTCATCACAATATTTAACTTGAGTAACCCTCCCAAAAAGTGGACATTGGACACTAAATTTGTATGTATTGGAATGGGAATATTATTCTCGATCGGTGTTTGTGTTTTCTTTATAGGTGAAGGTGCTCCAGGACATGCGTTAAATGAAATCAATGCAGGGAATAGATTTATTAATGCAATATTCTTATCAGTAAATCGTACAGCTGGTATGACAACAATAGATCTCACCTTAATTAATGATGCAACTACAGCTATGTTACTACTACTTATGTTCATCGGAGGTGCTTCAACTTCTGTCGCGGGTGGAATAAAAATTGGTTCATTAATGGTTAGCATCATTGTTATTATTTCAGCTTTCCAAGGGAAACATCGTGCTTCAGCATTTGGTAGAGATATTCCTTCTGCGATTGTACTAAGAGCTGTGGCAGTTACTATGCTCGGTTTTTTTACTTTTGGACTTGGATGCTGGGCATTACAACTTACTGAAAATATGTCTTTTTTACCTCTAGCTTTTGATGTAATGTCTGCACTAGCGAATTGTGGTTGGTCTCAGGGTATAACATCTGAAATATCCAAAGTCGGTGCTCTCATTTTAACAATTTTAATGTTTGTTGGTAGGTTGGGCAGTTTATACATTGCACTTTCTATTCCAGACACACCTCAACGACGTTATCAGTTCCCTGAAGAAACTGTACGTATCGGTTAGTTAATTCAAGTAATATTGTGAGAAGGAGAAAATAATATGCAAATAGCGATTCTGGGACTTGGTCGATTCGGGTCAGAACTTGCGCTAACTTTAGCAGACGAAGGTCATGAAGTATTGGGAATAGATATGGATGAACATGAAGTTCATCATGTGGCCGATAGTATCGCAAAAGCTGCAATAGCAGATATTACTGATGAGGATGCGCTCGAAGAGCTAGGAGTAGGAAGTGTGACTGTTGGAGTTGTTGCCACAGCAGATCTCGAGGCGAGCGTACTCGCCGCGATGAATTTAATGTCTCTTGGAATAAAAGATGTTTATGCAAAAGCGCAAAATGATCGTCATGCGACAATGCTACGACGGCTTGGCGTCCAACGAGTAATGCAACCTGAAAAAGAAGGTGGGCAAAGATTTGCACATTTACTACGACTACACGATCGAGATGTACACGACTACCTCTCTGTCACAAAAGACTACGGAATAGCAGTGTATCAACCACCTCCAAGATTATATGGAACACCTTTATCAGATTTAGATGATGTGAAAAGCACACGAAGACTAATCATGCTTGTACGTAATGATGAAATCCAAATCAACCCTTCAATTAGTCAGGAGATCCAGAATGATGACTTGCTAATATTTTCAGGGGACGATCTAGATTTAGCTAAAGGACTTTAGAAAATGTCTTCTTATTTTGATTCAAGAAGATCTCCGTTTTATGCCTTGAACGGTATCGTTTCAACTAGCCAACCTCTTGCTGCAGAAGCGGGACTGGAAATCTTACGCAAAGGAGGTAATGCTGCAGATGCAGCTATCGCCACTGCAGCAGCACTTGCAGTAACCGAACCAACTGGGACAGGAATTGGTGGTGATTGCTTTGCTTTATATTTTGATGCTCAAACAAAGAAAGTTCATGCAATTAATGGAAGTGGCAGATCACCCTTTGATTTGAATTTAGAAATAATCAAAAATGCAGGGTTTGTTAACGAAATGCCTCATCTTGATGTCAATACAGTAACTGTGCCAGGAGCTGTCGCTGGATGGGAAGACCTCCTCTCGAGACATGGAACTCTTACACTTAAGGACGTACTCCCTGGAGCTATCAAAATTGCAGAACAAGGTTTCCCTGTTACTCCAATAATCTCCTATCTATGGTCAAATGAAGTCCAGAAAACTTTAAATGCTAGCCCAAACAGTAATGAAATGCTTATCAATGGAAGAGCACCGGAAACAGGTCAAATCTGGCGTAACAAAAAACTGGCATCAATCCTCCGTGAAATTATGGAAGGCGGAAGTACAGCTTTCTACCAAGGCCATGCAGGTAGAGAAATTATAAAAATTATTCAATCGCTAGGGGGCGTCATGGATCAGAAAGACTTAGATGCACATACTTCAAGCTTTGAATCCCCTATTTCAACGAACTTTAATGGTTATACAATTTTTGAATGCCCCCCAAACGGACAAGGGCTTGCGGCACTTGTTGCCCTATCAATAGCTGATGGATTTAATTTAGGAAATTCAAAATCAGGCACTACAGAACGACTCCACTTGCTTATTGAAGCAATCCGTCTTGGATTTGATCAAGCAAGATCATTCGTTGCAGATCTTGATCATTACACAACTCCTGTTGATTCAATACTAAGTAGCAAAAATATAAATAATCTCCGATCGAAAATTACCCCCACACAAAGATTAGATCTTGAAAATTCAACTTCGTTACAGAAAGGGGATGATACTGTTTACCTCTCTGTCATTGATGGAAAAGGAAATGCTTGTAGTTTTATAAATAGTAATTATAGTGGCTTCGGTACTGCTATCGTTCCAAAAAATTGTGGATTCACTCTACAAAATAGAGGCGCAGGATTTAGTTTAAATCCCGAACATCCTAATGTACTTATGCCTCATAAAAGACCGTACCACACAATCATCCCCGCCATGTGCACTGATAAAAATGGAGACCTTTTCTCTTCTTTTGGTGTAATGGGAGGTTATATGCAACCTCAAGGCCATCTGCAAGTTCTTGTCTCCATGTTACAAGAAGGTATGGATCCTCAAACAGCACTTAACCAACCTCGATTTTGCATCAAAGATAACCCACCGAATAGCATAGTGTATTTAGAAGAGGGATTTTCACAAAGTGCTATCGCGGGTTTAGAACAGATCGGACATCCAACAAAATATCTCACAGGTATTGAAAGAAGTTCTGTCTTCGGTAGAGGACAAATTATTGTAAGAGATCCAGCCACAGGGACTCTAATTGGTGGTTCTGATCCTAGAGCTGATGGTGCTGCTGTTGGTTATTGATCACCAACACTATGCTCCTAAAAGGCCTTGAACTTGATTCATTTCGTCCAAATCTATATCGAAAGCATTGGGCGTATTAGGCAAGCCAGGCAATGTCATAATATCACCGGCTAGTGCAATAATTTGACGTGCACCTGCAGCTATTCTTAACTCTGTAATTGGGAAAATATGCCCCTCCGGTCTGCCTAACAATTTTGGATTAGCTGAAATAGAAAGATGTGTTTTTGCTACACAAATTGGGAAATCCCAACCTTGATCTTGATATCGGCGCGCTGTGGTTCTTGTCATAGGCCCCCAAGAAGTAGAGCTAGCCTTATAAAACTTAGAAGCAAGTGTCTCTACTTTTTCAAAAATACTCATATCGTCATCATACGGCAAGACAATATTATCTTCAGATTGATCTGCAGTATCAGCAACAATTCTTGCTAATTCAGTCATTCCATGACCTCCTTCTACAAATCCTTTCGCTTCAACTGCTGCGACAGCTCCTGCATTTTCTGCAATCTTAGACAATTCCTTAATTTCATCTGGATCATCACTTGGAAATCGATTAATCGCAACAATCACAGGTAACCCATAACTTCGAACAATTTCTATGGCATGTACAAGATTGACTCCACCACTAGATAAAGCATTAACATCAGGAGTTAACAATTGTTCTGCAGAAATTCCACCATGCCATTTCAATGCTTTCACAGTTGCAACAACTACAGCGACAGATGGTTTTGGGCCTCCTTGGCGTACTTTTATATCCATAAATTTTTCAAATCCAAGATCAGCTCCAAATCCCGCTTCGGTAATTACATAATCACTCAAACCCATAGCTAATTCATCAGCGACAATTGAACTGCATCCATGCGCTATATTGCCAAACGGACCAGTATGAACGATTGCTGGATTTCCCTCTTGAGTTTGAACTAGATTTGGTTTCAATGCGTCTTTTAATAAAACCATCATTGAACCTACAGCACCCACATCAGCTGCAGAAACTGGTCGAAAATCAGAAGTCCACCCAACAACAATTTCACTAAGACGTTCTCGGAGATCTTTATAATCTTTTGACAAGGCCATAATTGCCATAATTTCAGATGCAGCTGAAATATCGAATCCAGTCTCACGCAAAGGACCATCTGATCTTCCACCAATCCCAATGACCATTTTTCTTAAAGCACGATCTTCCGCATCAGTTACGCGTCGCCAAGTAATATTAGAAGGATCAAAATTTTCAATATCACGATTTCGAACCGCATTATCAGTCATTGCAGCAAGGAAATTATGAGCAGACTCTATCGCGTGGAAATCTCCTGTAAAATGCAAATTTATATCATTAGCAGGTTGAACAGTAGCTAACCCACCACCTGCCCCACCACCTTTACGACCAAACAAAGGCCCTAACGATGGTTGGCGCACGGTCAGCATGGCGTTTTTCCCAATTTGTCTTAATCCATCAGTTAATCCGATAGATGTCGTTGTTTTTCCTTCACCAGCTGGTGTAGGAGTGATCGCAGTCACTACGACTAATTTTCCGTTCTTTTTTTCAGGAATTAAATGCAATGGGATTTTTACCTTATCCCATCCATAAGGTTCTAATTCATCCCAGTTCAAACCCAGTTCAGAAGCAATCTCAGGGAGATTACGCATAAAAGATCCTCACAAAAATAGTTTTCTTCCGTAACCTCGTAATATTATATGACTTAAAGAGTTTTATTGCAGATATTGAAAAATATTGGGGAATTTGAATGCAACAACCAACCCTTCGTATCATCGCATTACTAGTAGCAACTAGCCTCATATTAATTAGCTGTAGCAATGATAAGACACCTTCAGCAGTACACATTATGACCATAGAGACAGACATCAATAAAGGTCTCGAAAGGTATATTCAACGAGGAATAGATCAAGCACAACGATATCAGGCACGTGCAATAGTACTAAAAATCAATACACCGGGAGGTTCAATTGATTCAACGAAACGAATTGTTAGTCAAATACTTGCCTCCCCTGTACCAATTATCACCTGGGTAGGTCCTTCCGGTTCAGAGGCAATGTCAGCGGGGACATTCATCACAATGTCTGGGCATATTGCAACCATGGCTCCTAGTACAACTATTGGGGCTGCCACTCCTATCCAATCAAATGGTGAAGATATTGAAGGTGCGCTTGGTAAAAAAATTCTAAATAGTACTGCTGCTTTTGGCAGAGGATTGGCTGAAGTTCGAGAACGAAATACGGACTGGATTGAAAAAGCTGTGCTCGATGGAGCCTCAGCAAGTTCAAAGGAGGCATTAGAATTACAAATCATTGACCATATCGCATCTGATATCGATGATGTCTTATTTAAAATCCAGAAAGAAACCATACAAACAATTGATGGCGCATCAATTGAACTAGATGTTTTCGGACATGCACAGGTAGTAAATTCAATGAATTTTTATGAACGTGGACTTCAAATAATTTCGAATCCTGCCATCTTATCTCTCCTCTTATTTGCCGGAATCGCTGGAATAGCAATCGAATTCCTATCACCAGGGAATATATTCCCTGGTGTTGCAGGTCTTATTGCACTACTAGCATCATTTCTGGGGGTAGGAACCTTATTACCAGGGGAAGCAGCAATAGCATTTATTCTTCTAGGTTTGACATTGCTCGTATTAGAATTCACCATAGGCAGCGGAGGTATATTTGCTACTGGAGCCATCGTATCATTAGCGTTAGGGCAGGCTATAGCAATTGGTCAAGCTTCAACTGAACTTGACCTGACTAAAATATTCTTAGCTACAGGGGCAATCGCAATTACCGTATTAGCGTTTATAGCAGTACTACTCTTCATCGTTGCAAAGAAGTACTATGCACCTACGCATGATTATGGAACTCGAGAAAATTAATTCGAATACTAATTTGCAGTGCCTGAAGAACCAACGTCCTCGGAAGATTTAGTATCTTTACCAAATCCTTCCATTGCAGCTGCAATGGGCCCAGCAATCGATCCAAGTTCCATAGGAATAATCCATTTGGTAGATGCACCTTCACCTAAATTTTTCATCATATCTAAGTACTGCAAACCCATTGTATTAGGATCCACATTCTGTGCAGTTTCATACACACGTTGCAAACCAATTGCGAAACCTTCTGCATTTAGAATGGCAGCTTCACGAGTACCTTGAGCACGAAGTACTGCGGCTTCTTTTTCACCTTCAGCTTCTAGAATAGCTGCTTGCTTCGAACCTTCAGCTTTATTAATTGCTGACTGGCGTTCACCTTCTGATTCAGTAATTTGAGAACGTTTTGTTCTGTCAGCAGTTAAGAGTCTGGTCATAGCATTTTGAATATCAATCTGTGGTGAAATTTCTCGTATTTCAACTGCCATAACCTCAACACCCCATCGAGCTGTTTCAGCTGTCAACTTCACTTGTAATCTTCCATTTATTGCTTCACGTTGAGATAACACTTCTTCCACAGTGATATCACCAACTACAGAGCGTAATGTTGTAGTAGCAATATTCCTAACAGCACGAAAATAGTTATTGACATTGATAACTGCAGCTTCAGGATCAGAAACACGCATATAGACGACAAAATCTATATCAACGAGAGCATTATCTTTAGTAATGGAGGATTGAGCAGGTTCATCTAACACAACTTCACGTTGATCGACACGTACTCCTCTATCTATGAAAGGAATTAAGATGACCAATCCTGGTCCCTTAGTCCCAATATAGCGTCCCAATCGAAAAACTACTGCCCGTTCATATTGCTTAACAACGCTGATAAAGAACATAAAACCTCCCGCATGTGTCAATTTTTTTATTCTGACAATGCAAGTATACAGCTGGCAGCCTATACTTTTTATAAATTTCTTAAAGTTTCTTGAACATTTAATACAAAGTAGACTAACAATATAAAATAAATTTTAACTAAATAAGGAACTGAATATGCCTTTAGTAATCGGACTTACTGGTTCAATAGCAACGGGGAAGAGTCTTCTCAGTGAACATTTAGTTAAAACGCAAAATGCAATACATGCCAATGCAGATACCTTAGTACATCGAATGTATGATCCTGGAACGGAAGGATTTGATCGTATAGTACTTGAGTTTGGAACGGATGTGGTTGGTTCTGATGGATATATAGATCGAAAAATCATTGGAAGCAAAGTTTTTGGAAACCAAGAACGAATGCGCGCATTAACTGCAGCGATTGGTGATATCAGTGCAATGATCCATGACGTAATTATAGAATGGCGTCAAAGTTTACCTGAAGATGCAATTGCAATCATGGAGGCAGTCAACCTTATAGAACCAGGATATTCCGAGTGGTGTGATGTGACTTGGTTGGTAGCCTGTGAGAAAGAAACTGCTTTACCTCGATTAATGGAACGTAATAATTTTAGCCATGAAGAAGCTATGCAAAGAATTAATGGTGCCCGAGATTGGCGTGACCGAGCACCTGCTGCGGATAGGATATTCCACAACGATGGTAAATTAGATTTATTCTTGAAAGAATCTGATGCGGCTATTTTGGAAACAAAAGACAAATATTTGAATGGAACATTAGAGATTTCAAGATGGTTCGATTGGAAAGCAGAACAAGATTTACTAAAAGAATCGAAAGATACTTAACAAACACTTCTCATTAGGATGCGTTTAAGTAATAGGAATCGTATCTTTGTAGAAGGCCGAAGTGGCGGAACCGGCAGACGCGATGGTCTCAAACACCATTGGGGGCAACCCCGTGTGGGTTCGAATCCCACCTTCGGCACCAAAGCACAAAACAGATCTCATTAGCGTATACTCACTCATGGAGTAGGAAATTAACTAAGGAGACTATTGTGGTAATTGAAGAGAAAACAGATCAACAAAAAACACAAGGT
>CEQN01203825.1_pt1 | contig 37566 bp, 38 predicted proteins | sample 427011 | NCBI WGS metagenome assembly CEQN01 (sample SAMEA2621277, study PRJEB7988) | marine metagenome | biome: marine biome (ENVO:00000447); feature: deep chlorophyll maximum layer (ENVO:xxxxxxxx); material: "saline water (ENVO:00002010), including plankton (ENVO:xxxxxxxx)" | depth 120 m
AGTGTTGATGCTAACTATCTTCTTGTAATTCTTCTACCATTACTAAAGCATCACCTCTGATAACTTCAGTTCCTTCTTGATTGTTTACTTTAGTAGATAAAGAGACTCTATTACGTTCAATATCTAATTCAGTTACCTCAACAACTGCAGTAATAGTGTCTCCTGGATAAACAGGCGCACGGAATTGCATATTTTGCCCTAAATACACTACAACTTTTCCAGGTGCTAAATTTACTCCGATCGCTGCTGAAATTATTCCAGCACCTATCATTCCATGTGCAATTGGTTTCTTAAATCTTGTTTTTATTCCAAATGTAGGATCTGTATGTAGTGGTTGTGTGTCTCCTGTTATTTCTGCAAACGTAGCAATATTTTCAGGTGTGATCTGCTTAGAAAATTCAGCACTTGAGCCAATTACTAGTCCTTGAATATTTTCTGTCATTTGGTTCTCCTACTTTTTTCTGGTTTTGCTTATATTCAATAATTTTTGAACTCTTAAGTAGAGTGATTATTACATATCAAGTTGTTTATTTTAGAAAAAAACATAAATCAATAAAAATTGTAATAACTTTACTACTTTTTGAAACATATATGCCTTATGTTCGATAGACTATAGTAAAGAGTTTTCATCGAACATACAGCTAATGTTCTGGTAATGAGGTAAAAATGTCGAACACGATTTTAGACATTCGTGATTTGCATGTGAGTATTACGGCAGAACCTGACAATCGAATTGTCAATGGTGTAGATCTTCAGATCAACTCTGGTGAAGTGCATGCATTGATGGGACCTAATGGTTCGGGTAAAAGTACTTTGGCTAGTACTGTTGCAGGTAGTCCTGTGTATAGTGTTGATTCGGGTGAAATTATTTTCAAAGATGAAGATATTACTTCCCTTGCTGCCGACGAACGTGCTCGGAGAGGGATGTTCTTATCATTTCAATACCCAACAGCTATTCCTGGGGTAACGATGGTTAATCTTATGCGTGAAGCATTAAAAGCTAGGCGTGGACATGATATTCCTGCTAGAGAATTCCTAGCTGAGTTAAGGGATACTTTAGGTACTCTTAAAATGGATGAAAATTTTGCTCGGCGTTATGTAAATGACGGGTTTTCTGGTGGTGAGAAAAAACGTGCTGAAATACTTCAATTAGGTATGATGAAGCCAGACTTGGCAATTCTTGATGAGACAGATTCTGGACTTGATGTTGATGCTTTGCGGACGGTTTCTGAAGGAGTCAATGCCTTACGCACGCCAGATATTGGTGTATTAATCATCACACATTATGAAAGAATATTGAATTATATTACTCCTGATTTTGTTCATATTTTAGTTGATGGTAAAATTGTAAAATCAGGTGATTTTGCTCTTGCTAAAGAAATTGAAAATAACGGATATGATCCTATCCTCCGTGAAATTGGGGTCAAAGAGGAGGCTGTAAATTCATGACTACTTCTAAAGATGTTGCTCGTGATGCCGTTGGTGAGTATCAGTGGGGATTTCATGATGAAGAGAAACCACTGTTTATTGCTGATCGAGGATTAAATGAAAATGTAATTCGTGAAATGTCTGCTATGAAAAATGAACCAAAGTGGATGTTAGATTACAGACTTGATGCTTATCGAGCTTTTCTTTCGCAGGAAAACCCTAAATGGGCTGGTAGTCCAGAATTACTGGATGCTATTGATTTTGACAATATCCATTACTACGTTCGTGCAACAGATACTGATGCTACGGACTGGGATGATGTTCCTGAGTATATAAAAGACACATTCGACAAACTTGGGATTCCTGAAGCTGAGAAACAATTTTTAGCTGGTGCTGGTGCTCAATATGACTCTGAGGTTGTATATCACAATATTCGAGAAGATCTTGCTGAAAAAGGTGTAGTTTTTCTGGGAATGGATCAAGGTTTAGAGGAATATCCTGAGATTGTTCAGGAATATTTTGGAACTGTAATTCCATCTGGTGACAACAAATATGCTGCACTTAACTCTGCAGTATGGTCAGGAGGATCTTTTATTTATGTGCCTCCTGGAGTTGAAGTTGATATTCCTCTGCAGGCATATTTCCGGATAAATACTGAAAATATGGGACAGTTTGAGCGTACATTGATTATTGCCGATGAAGGTAGTTATGTTCATTATGTGGAGGGTTGTACTGCTCCAATTTATTCAAGTGCATCATTACACTCCGCTGTCGTGGAAATTGTCGTAAAAAAAGGTGCTCGGGTTCGTTATTCAACAATTCAAAATTGGTCAAATAACGTTTATAACCTTGTTACTAAACGTGCAGTTGCGTATGAAGATGCGGTGATGGAATGGGTTGATGGTAATTTAGGATCTATGTTGACCATGAAATATCCATCTGTCTATTTGATGGGAGAAAGAGCGCATGGTGAAATATTGTCATTAGCTTTTGCTGGCGAAGGTCAACATCAAGATGCAGGTGGAAAAATTGTTCATGTGGCTCCAAATACTACGTCAGCTATTATTTCTAAATCTGTTTCGCGTGGCGCAGGGCGTAGTTCATACCGTGGATTACTGAAAGTGCACGATGGTGCTGAAAATTCTAGTTCAACTGTAAGGTGTGATGCTTTATTGCTGGATGAACATTCACGATCAGATACGTATCCAACTATGGAGATTGATGAAGAACGTGTGAATATTGGTCATGAAGCATCCGTTTCGAAATTAGGTGAAGATCAACTGTTTTATTTAATGGCACGTGGGATTCCTGAAGAGGATGCGGCAAAAATGGTTGTGAATGGTTTTGTAGAACCCATCGTCAAAGAACTACCAATGGAATACGCAATTGAATTAAATCGCTTGATTGAACTTCAAATGGAAGGCTCAGTTGGCTAATGAGTAGCGATTTGGCAAATTCAAATTTTTTTTCGGAGGCAGTACTTAATGATGTTGCTGTTGGGCGAAATGAATCTCAATGGTTGATTGAGAGACGTCTAGAGGCAATTAGATCCTTAGGATCATTGAACATGCCCACTACGCAGTTACGTCCATGGAAATACACGGATGTAGGTCACATTAATTTTGATAACTTTTCTCCAAGTAAATTAAAAATTAGTATTGATAATCAAAATGATTCAAATGTTTTTGGTGATGAGTCTTCCGAAATAGTTGAAAAAAAACTTGGAAGATTAATCCCTTCGACAGAAGGTAAATTTATTGCTGCGAATATGTCTCTTTTTGAAGATCCAATTATAATTGATATACCAGATCGTCAAATTTTGGAAGAGCCGATTGTAATTGACATTAACAGTGAGCAATCTGACGATGCTATGGTATATCCCAGAATATTTGTAAATATCGGACAACAATCTGAAGCTACTTTAGTAATTCGCTGTTCTTCAGGATCTGAATTACTTTTGGTCGCAGGTGTAATGGAAATTTTTGCTGAACAAGGATCGAATCTAAGGTGTTTAATTGATAATCGATGGGGTGAAAATACAGAGGATTATTCGATTATTCGTTCCAAAATTTCTAAAGATGCAGATGTACGAATTGGTACTCTTGCGATTGGGTCGAAAGTATTCAAATTGACTGTAGAATCTTTGCTTGAAGGGGAAGGATCACACTCTGAAATCAAAGGTGTTGCATTGGGAGATCTTGATCAGCATTTTGACTTTGTTACGCTACAAGATCACATCGCGCCAAAAACCACTTCTAATGTGGAAATTAAATCTGCCTTAGCTGGATCTTCTAAATCTGTTTATTATGGCATTACACGAGTTGAACAAGGTGCATTGGGGGCAGAAGCTAACCAAGAAAATCGAAATTTATTACTATCGGCACACGCAAAAGCAGATTCTGATCCTGTATTAGAAATTCTCACAGCAGATGTTATACGTTGTGGACATGGTGCTACTGTTGGTCCAGTTGACCAGGAAGCACTTTTTTATTTACAAAGCAGAGGGTTAAGTTATCGATCTGCTCTACAGCTAATTGTTTCTGGTTTTTTCAATTCTGTGGCTCAGGGTTTTTCTATTGACGGACTTGAGCAACTGCTGAATGAAACTGTAGTTGATAAAATTGCGTTAGCTAATCTTTCTTGAGTTGGAGTACAACTATGCATGGAGAAAAACTATGCGCCTCCACAGATATCCCAGAAGGTGAAGTTGTTATTTTGTACTATGACGACAAATCTTTGGCAGTTAGTAAGATCGATGGTGAAATAACAGCGATTGATAATATCTGTAGTCATGACAATGGGCCATTGGGTGAGGGTAAAATTGTACGTGGCAATATTATTTGTCCAAGACATGGAGCAGCATTTGATCCCAAAACAGGTCGAGCGCTTACCTTACCTGCAGTGAAATCTGTTTGTTCGTATAAATTATATGTTGATGATGGTGATGTTTACCTTGCTCAGACGGAGTAAAAATTATGAGTACAAGTTACCAACTTGATGTAGATAAAATCCGTAGGGATTTCCCGACTTTAAAAAGAGAAGTCAACTCTGGCGCATCTTTAGTTTATTTGGATAATGCTGCTACATCACAACGCCCTGTACAGGTGATGGCACAATTAACACGTTTTTATCGTGATCATAATTCTAATATTCATCGTGGAGTACATACTCTTTCTGTAGAAGCAACGGAGATGTTCGAGGATGCTAGATCAAAAGTTGCTAGGTTTGTTAATGCACAAGACTCACGTGAAATAATTTTTACTCGTGGAACTACTGAATCTATTAATTTGGTAGTAAACAGTTGGGGACGGAAATTTTTAAAACCTGGTGATGAAGTAGTTATTTCTGAACTTGAACATCATTCAAATATTGTCCCATGGCAAATGCTTCGTGATTCAATAGGTATAGAACTAAAATATATCCCTATGCTCGACAATGGTCATTTAGATATGGATACCGCGAATAAAATTATTGGTCCGAAAACAAAAATAGTATCTATTACAGCTGTATCAAATGCTTTAGGTACGATTGTTCCTGTTCAAGAAATAATCACACTTGCTAAAAAGCAAGAAGCTCTTGTCTTAATTGATTGTGCTCAATCCGTTCCACATATGGCAGTAGATGTTGAATCGTTAGGAGCTGATTTTATTGCGTTTTCTGCACATAAAATGCTTGGACCCACTGGGGTAGGTGTATTGTGGGGCAAATTAAATATTCTAGAATCGATGGATCCTTTTTTGGGTGGAGGAGACATGATCCTAACTGTAAATATGGAACATTCAACTTGGGCTGAAGTCCCCAGTAAATTTGAGGCTGGCACACCCAATATAGGTGGAGTTGTAGGTTTTGGTGCAGCTATAGATTATTTAAGTGATGTCGGTATTGATAATATTAGAGCGCACGAAATGGAATTAACTACGTATGCTCTACAAAAAATGAGTGATATCCCAGGTATTACAATTTTTGGGCCTGACACAGCTGAAGAAAGATGTGGCGTAATTTCATTTGCATTGGAAAACATACATCCGCATGATATAGGGCAAATATTAGATGATAACGGCGTTGCTGTACGCGCAGGACATCATTGTGCACAGCCTGTCATGAATGTTTTAGGTGTACCAGCAACTGTTCGCGCATCATTTTATATTTATAATACAAAAGAAGATATAGATGCTTTAGTAAGTGGATTACTCGTGGCTATAGATTTGTTTGGAGTAAAATCATGACTTCATCTCCAAGTGGAGGATTAGTCGAAGAACTATACAGAGAAATTATTTTAGATCACTATCGAAATCCTCGTAATCAAGGGGAAATCATTACTTCTACATGTAGTGCAGATGGTGCCAATCCTCTATGTGGAGATCAGATTCATTTAGATGTGGATTATTCATCTCATATAGTTAATTCAATTAGTTTTTCTGGCGATGGATGTTCCATATCGCAAGCATCAGCATCAATGATGACTGAAACAGTAATTGGCAAATCTTTTTCCGAGATTCAAATGCATATTGAGTCTTTTCAATATCTGATGAAAAACGGTGAATTGCCGGAAAATGTTGATATGGGTGATATTGAATCATTGAGTGGTGTATCAAAATTTCCTGCACGTATTAAGTGTGCCCTTTTAGGATGGAAAACATTGGAACAAGCTATTGATGTATCAAATAGTGATGAAATCGTTACTACTGATGATGAGGAGCAATAATATGAGTGAAATATCAAAGATTGAAGGCCCTACTACAGAAGAATTGTGGGAAACTCTTAAACAGATTGAAGATCCTGAATTACATATGAGTATAGTCGAATTAGGCTTAGTATACGATGTAGTGATGGATGAGGGTGAAGTAACTGTTGACATGACTCTTACTTCACCTGCTTGTCCGGTAGGCCCATTACTTCAAGGTATGATCTATCACAAAGTGAGTGAAGTTGATGGAGTTGCTGGTGTAGAAGTTAATCTGGTGTGGACTCCTCCTTGGGATCCGCGTGAAATGGCTTCTGAGGAAGTAAAAATGGCCTTAGGTATCTGGTAATTATTAGCGCAAGCCAAAATCTTTTTCGATAGTTCCTGTGAGAGGAATTTTACGCTTTAGAATAGTTGTAGAAGAGCACACGACATTTTCTATTTGTTGATTAGTACATGCTCCGATGTTAATAGAACTTACATTGATATTTATCAATCCACCTGTAATATCAGGTTCAAAATAATCCAGTGTACGATAGGAGCTGATATTAAGAGGATCACCATTGATTGTAAATATTGATTCGTCACATGGATCTCTAAAAACACCTACTATGTCGCCTATTTTTTTTGTAGGGAGCCATTGGACATTACAGCCAGTTAAAATATTCCTTGAAAAGAAGGCTTGGGTTGTTTGATTTTGAGTTTGCACTATCCATACTCCATATGTGAATTGATTTGGATCAGCTCCCCACCTAGTCACTGGTTCGAATCGGGGTATATTTATTTCAAGTTGACTAGCCTCTAATTGGATTGCGGGTTCAGGACCTGATTTAAGGAAATTAACAGTACATATGCCAATACTAAAAATACACAGTAAGATTAAACCGATTAACATTAGGAGTCTTGGCCATGGGTTTTTGGGGCGGATTTCATCAGGCGTGTCTATAAAATTATCCATAATCTAAATTCTATATGGTCTTTGCCTAGAGATCGTTCCTGTTTCTAATGAATTATCAACATTGCATAAATGGAGTTTTATAATAGAAAATGGACAGATGTTAAAAAGATATTCTCGTCGCACAATGATCAAAGCATCAACAAAGATTTGTGGTGGCATATCTACAGCGTTATTATTTGGATGCTCAAACACTGAAGAAGTTAAAATTCAGGATAGCCCAATAAAAATTCCAATAAAAACTGATATTAAAGAAAGTCATGCTTTATCCAATAAATCTATTTCTTTGGGAAGCCTTAGTAGTGAAAGTTCGAACTTTAATTTTATTAATCATATTGGACAGTCATTAATTTATTCTCGGTTAGTTGCAATCGATCCACGAAAGAATTATTTATATGGAGATCTTGCAAATGAGATAGAAATAATTGATTCTACTAAGCTAAGGTTTCGACTAAAAGATGATGCATACTTCCATCCTAATGCCGATTTTTTAGCTCAACCAGTTAAGTCGGAAGATATACAAAGAAGTTATCTATCGTCGGATGACTATTTTTTCAGTAAAGTCATTGACTCCATTGATGTTCAAAATGAAAAAACTTTTGTAATTAATCTGAATGCTCCATTTGCATTTTTCTTTGATAATTTGGCAAGTATTGAGTCGAATATTTATTCTCAAGAATCATATGCTGGGCTTGATCTAAAATTGGGTAGTGGTTTGTTTAAATTTTCGACGCGCGATGCAACAAGTTATCTGTTTGAAGCAAACAGATTAACACATCGTAAAAACCTTCCTAGATTGGAAAAAATAATCATCCATCAATATGGCAATGATCGTGAATTTGACGCAGCATTTCGTTCACAAAATATCGATATCCGTGAACACCCAGATATTAATAGCTATCAATCAATTCGCCCAAATATTGATATCACGCAACAAATTCGTTCTTCACAAAGAATGATTGGATTAGGTCTTTCACTTTTGCCAATCAAAAATAAAAGAAGGACCCGATATATCAAAGCATTTCAAGATAAACGCGTTCGTTTAGCTATTTCTAATGCATTAGATAGAACTGCTATAGCACAATTAGCTGAAGGAACTATTGCCAGTCCGATTGGTCATGCGCATAAATCTGACAGTCTATCTGTTACTGATTTAGATTCATTTAAATTTCAAAATTATGATTTGGCAGAAAGTAAAAAATTACTAGATGCTTCTGGATATAAATCTTTGTCGTTTGAAATATTATTGAATGAAGATAAAAAATTATTGAAACTCGCTAATCTTATTCAGAAACAGTTAAGTGATATAAATATCAAGGTAAATTTAATTGCTAAAAATGAAGGTAGTTGGAATAGATCATTCGAATTTGGAGATTTTGAATCAATTTTGTTTTTATCAGAGCCTTTGGAATCTCCCGAGATGGCTCTGCGATTGCATCTCTCGGATTCTTTAGGTGGTTCAGGTTCTAGATGGGGGTTTTCAGATCCTATCTTTGATTCTGCTGTGAAAAAGATGTACGGCGAAATGCTTTTAACTGATCGTTCTGAAAGAACGTTAGAGGCACAGAAAGTTCTTTTACAACAAATTCCAGCAATGTTGCCGTTGGTAACACCTTTTGATCATGTTTCATTGCATAAAGATATTAGTGGATATGAATTTAATTCGTATTCATTTAACTTTGATTGGCTCGCAGGACATTGGAATCGAGTGTAAAAAATACTTGATGAAATTTTTGGAGATTTAATTTGCCTGACAAATATATGAAAGATTTACGAGATAATGTTGAAGATGCAGTGATTGCAGCGAACGATGTAATTCGTCAAATTTTAACTCAGTCTTCACTCAAAGTTGGTCATAAACCTGGTGAAGGTCCAGTAACAGAGGCAGATCATGCAGCAGATGAAATCTTATTTAATAAATTAAATTCACTTATTGATGGATCACAATGGTTATCTGAAGAATCAAAACAAGACACACCTCTAATTACCGGCCGACCGACATGGGTTGTTGATCCTCTCGATGGGACCAGAGAATTTATTCGTGGGTTACCAGAATTTGGAGTTTCTGTCGGTCTATTTATTGAAGGGAATCTGTCATTAGGTGTCATAGGATTGCCAAAATATTCCGAAGAAAAAGGATCAATATTTTCAGGGTTACTTGGTGAAGTTGATGCCGAATTCAAACATGATGGAAACTTGATTTCTGAACTTAATGATCATGGCGAAATTAGGAATGTGGTGGTATCACGTCATGATTATGAATGGAGACGCCTACAGTACCATATTCCATTTCCTACTTATCCATGTGGTTCAGCTGCTGTAAAATTGATTCATGCCGCATCGGGTATTGCTGATGTTTATTTCAGTACAGGCCCCCGTTCAGTATGGGATGTTGCAGGTGGTGTCGCTGTTTTAAAAGCTGCAGGTGGCGTGCTACTGCAAATTGATGGTAATGAATTAACATTATCTCCCGATCAAATTGGGATACCTCCATATGTAGCAGGTCTTGAGAGCTCCTGTCGCAAATTACTTAAAGAGTTAAGTCTTTAGTTTCAGATTATGAAATTTTACTTTGCTACTGATTGAACTTGTATTATTCCATGGGCATTTTCATGACCCTGTATAGTGCAATAGAACAGTAAGTTTCCTTTCTCAGGTGCTCTTAATCGTATTCGATAGACCCCATTTTCAAATGATATAACGTCATATTGTGCTCTTCCCATGCCAGTAAAAATGAATGCATGTTGTTCGTTTCTATGATCTTTTATCAACAAATCAACTATTTCATTTGGTTGGATATCCAGGTTTTTTAGTTTTACTGAATTTTCATTTAAATTGTAGAAAATTTCTCTTTGTGGCTGAACTTCTGATAGCTCAGCTGCCTGAATGATATTGTGTTCATGCCCACTGATTATTAGAGTCCAAGCGATTACCAAAAGCGATATGATAACTAATGATTTTTTATGTTTAACGTGTGAATAAAATTTCACTATTTTCCTCGCTGCTATGCCTTTTTGTGCTCTGGGTTGTAGTCACGTAATCCTTTCGCCATTGCGAATACTGTAATTCCTCCAATTAATGTTATGACTCCGTATATAAATTGTGCAGATTGTGCTCCTAAATATTCAGCAGTTAATCCTCCAAGAAACGCTCCAACGGTCATCATTGCCCTATCTAATGACATCAAACTAATGACTCTGCCACGCAGTTGTTCTGGAGTGGCATTTAACATGATTGTTTGTGTCAATGGCATAAATCCTCCATTGAAAATTCCTACAAAAAATAATGCTATAAACGGAGCAATACTACCCCATGAATTAGGAAAAGAAGGTGCAATAGCAAAAAACATTAATGTAATTCCTGTAAGTGCTACTGTGATTGTTAAGTTTATCCCAGGTCTTGGCGGGCGTTTAATTGCAAGGTAAAGCGATCCTAAAAGTGATCCTAATCCTCCAGTTGCAACCAGTGCACTAAATCCAAACGCACCAATATTCATTACTTCTCTTGCGAATAATGGCGCAAATAATTGCATCCACATCATTCCAGTTGCATAAAATACTAACGCTATGATGAGGACTCCTCTAATTTCACTTTGTCGAAGAGCGAAGCGAAATCCCTCTGCAAGATCGTGTTTTATCGTTTTAAATCCTTCCATAGGAGGACGTTTTATAGGCGGTATATCAATTAAATATGTTGCGATGACAGTAATTAAATAAACAATTGCTATTATGACAAATGTTCCTGTGACACCTAACAATGCAATTAACAAGCCACTAAGCATAACACCACCTATGCGCATTACATTTTGTGTTGCAGACATCAATGCAACCGCATTCATGACTAACTCAGAAGGAACGGCGTCGGCGATTAGTGATTGACGCGCAGGATTATCTGTGGCCATAAAGAATCCACGAATAAAAGACACAAGATAGATATGCCATAGTTCGATTAAATTTGTTACTAGTAATACTGCAAAAACAATATTTAATATAAACACACCGATTTTTGTTGCAAATAAAAGTTGTTTTCGATCAAGTCGATCTGTAATTACTCCTGCCCATATGCCAAAGAGTAGCTGTGGGAGTACACGCATGGCAACCACACCTCCCACATGTGCAGCGTTATTGTTAGTAATTTCTAAAACAAGCCATGGTCGGGCAATTTGTTCCATCCATAAGGCGGCAGCATGTCCTGTCTGTCCTATCCAAAGTAACCGCAGATTGCGATATCGAAGTGAACTAAATGTTCCTTGATCATCGGGATAATTCTGTTGATTGTCGCTATTTTTACTTAAAATACTTCTCACCTATGTAGTTTATTAGTAAAGATTGAATACTCACTCTGTTGCTATGAATTTTTTTGTAAAAAATAAGAAAGTTCCACGAGGCTATTGATACGTTCAATCGGTTTTGCAATTTCTAAGTTATGATTTTCAGGCCAGTTGCGTAAAAAAATTTTTGCCTTGCTATGTTCAGATAAAAGCCATACCGTTCTTGGGTCGTCATCTATATGTTCCTTTACTTCATGTGATTGGATATATTTCAACTTGTAATACGCACTCTTATAAGGGCTTGTGTTAATTACCACATCAGAAAAATAATGGCTTAATTTATATTTGCTCAACCATTTTTCAGGTGAAGATCTTCGTCCGGTAAGTAAAATTAAAGTTCTTAGGCATGTCAGATTTTCAAGTGCCTCAATTGTATTAGGTAAAATTTGACGTCTATCAAATCTTATATGATCCCAAAGATCTCCCCACCACCTCGGGGTAATAGTTGCTGGTTCTGCCATTTTTGATGGATCTGTAGGGGTCGAATGGATGCCCCAGTTTTTGTTAAAAATGGGTCTGCAAATAATGCCGTCAAAATCAATAGTTAGAATTGGTTTTTGTGTCATTAGAAATTAAAGTTTCTTATACACTCCCTACGGTGTTTATTTGCTTGAATGAATTGAGGTTCAATTCGCTGAATATTTCATTTGGAGATAAAGGTGGGGTTTGTAGCAGTATCTTTGAGGAAAAATTTAAAGAATCAAGAGAATCAATTTCTTGAGTCATTGAGCAAAATTTTTCTTGTAATACTTGGTTCGAAACATTAGTACGTGCATCTCCTATTGGATAATCTATTTTATGTTCTAATACCTCACCATTTTTCAAGAAGACTTTTACTATACTGGGCCAATCAATGGGATAAGCATTATCTAGCTGCGAGTCTGGTCGAAATGTAATTGATTCTAATAGTTGAGTGGTTTGTGCGTCCTTTAATGCTTCTTCTGTAAAGCGTACTAAACTTAAGTCTCCATGAATTAATGCTGTAGCTATGCAAAACGGCAATGAAAATTTTGCTGCGTATGGTGTGGTAGGATTTACACCTTGGAGTAAGTCTAGTGCTTGAGAATAGATCTGCACTTCAATTTTTTCAATTTCGGTAATATCAAATGAATATGTTTGTGAAATATGTAATGCTGCATCGACTGCAGAATGTGTATGGAAACAAGAAGCATGAATCTTAAAAGCAACATTACTTATTTTCCATACTTGCATAGTGGAAGATAAATTATTCACCAGTTGATCGATGGAAGGTGATTTTGACATTGCAGCGATCAAGCCTTTTTTACCAGTTAGAATTTTTGAAGCTGAGGTGAATTTTTGTTGCGCTAGCAATGCAGCTAAAATGCCATCGTGTGCCGCTTTAGCAGGATGTAATTGTTTTGACATTGCGCCATCTGCCAAGAATTCCCACAATCCTGCTGTCATTGTGCCAGCACTTCCGATTGCTGAAAGAGTTTCTTGAGTACTTAACCCCAAGAGTCTTGAAGTGGCAGCAGCAGCCCCAAAAGTACCCGCGGTACCCGTGGTGTGCCATTTTTCATAATGTGTTGTTCCGAGCGCCTCACCTACCCTGATACCCACTTCGTAACCAATTGCAATCGCATCTAATAATTGTGTTCCATCAGTATCTAACATTTCTCCTACCGCCAAACAAGCTGGGATTATAGGTGCTGCAGGGTGGAAAATTGAACCCATATCAACGTCATCCATCTCAAGGATATGCGATGAAGCGGCATTAGAGAATGCCGCAAAAGTAGGTGAGGTTTTCGTCCCATCTGAAAGAATTGTTGAATGCGGTTTTCCTCCTAGTTGATTGATCACATTATTGATACTTTGCGCAGGAATTTTTGAAGATCCTGCTAGTGCTGATCCCATCCAGTCCAATAAATATCTCCGAGTCGTCTGTCGGACTTCTGGAGATACTTTGGCATTTACTATGAAGTCAGCAATCATCGATTCTGAATTTGATATGTCAGTGACCATAATTTTTTTGTCCCTATACTCGCAGTAATACTCTTATTTACATTACCATCTTTGTGAAAAAGTTTGTAAACCTAAATTTGATCTATTTATTATTTATCTTCGGATATTAAGAGAGTGTAATATGCGTGCTGCTGTAATCAAAGAACCTGGTGCACCCGAGGTTTTTGAAATACAAGAAATTGAAGATCCTATTCCAGCACCAGATGAAGTGTTGGTTTCTGTTGCTGCAACGGCGTTAAATCGAGCTGATTTACTTCAAAGGTTAGGAAGGTACCCAGGCCCTGTAGGTACACGAGATGATATCCCTGGTTTAGAGATGGCTGGAACTGTGCAATCAGTAGGTGAGCGTGTTACTTTATGGCAGCCTGGCGATAGAGTAATGGCCTTATTAAGTGGTGGAGGCTATGCATCAAAACTAGTAGTCCATGAACGTATGTTGATGAAAGTTCCCTCTAATTTATCATTATACGAAGCAGCTGCTATTCCAGAGGTTTTCTTAACTGCGTATGACGCACTTTTTGAGCAATGTCAACTTACTATGGGTGAAAAAGTATTGATACATGCCATTGGATCGGGTGTTGGTACTGCCGCTTCTCAATTAGCAAAAAGCCAGGGATGTTTCGTTTTTGGAACAGCAAGTACTAGTGAGAAAATTGAACGTGCTAAAAAGCTTGGCTTGGATGTTGGTGTTAATTATAACGAAGACAACTTTGCCGAAATAATTAATGAAATTACTCATAATGGTGGAGTTGATGTTGTACTCGATGTCATTGGAGCCCCTTATTGGCGAGATAATCTTACTGCTTTGGCAGAGTGTGGACGCATGGTTATAGTTGGCACATTAGGTGGTAGTAAATTAGAAGTAAATCTAGGGATGTTAATGGCTAAAAGAGCACAAGTTAGAGGTACATTATTACGTGGACGTTCAATTGAGGAGAAAATTTCATTAACACAAAAATTTAGTGCTAGGGTTCTCCCTTTATTCGAAAATGGTTCTCTTATACCGATTATTGATTCAGAATATTCGATTCTTGAAATTGCTAAAGCACATCATTATATGGAAAGTAATGCTAATTTTGGAAAAATAATAGTGCGTCATATCGATTGAGATGGATAGTTTAATTTCCTGATGGATACTTACGTGGCTCTGGCCCATTGTAAACCGTAAGTGGTCTGATCAAAATGTTATGTTCTTGCTGTTCAATTACCTGTGCTACCCATCCTGGTACACGCCCCATCACGAAGATAGGGACAAAAATATCTTCGGGTATCCCGAGTAAGTGGTAAACAACTCCTGCATAAAAATCAACGTTCACATTTACGCCTAAACGTGCATAAGGTGCCATAGCTTCAACAGTTGCTTGCAGGATCTGAAACCATTTAGGTTCTCCTAATTGGGTGGAAAGCCTTTCAACTCCATCACGCATATGTCGTGCTCGTGGATCTTCCGTGCGATAAACTCTATGTCCGAAACCCATGACAGGTTTTCGATTTTTACGCAAATTCTTAACGTACTCAGCTGCATTTTCTGGTTCGCCTATTTCTTGGGCCATTAACATGACATTTTCAGCTGCACCACCATGTGCAGGTCCAGAAAGAGCTGCAATTGCTGATGTGATCGACGCATGTAGATTAGCATCAGTTCCTGCCACTACACGTGCAGTAAATGAGGAAGCATTTGATCCATGCTCCGCATGTAAGATTGCATCTGTATCCATGAGTTGATGGGCTTCTGCAGAAGGTTTTTCTCCTTGTAGCATGTATAAAAAGTTAGCAGCATGTGTGAGATCGTGGTCTGGTTCTATAATCGGTAGGTTATTACGCAATCGATGATGTGCTGCAATAATCATCGGTATTTGTGCGGTAAGTCTGATACCTTTTCGAATAGTAGCATCATACGAATTATCATTTGTGTCTGGATCAAAAGCTGCTAAAGCTGAAGTTGCTGTGCGCACCGCATCCATAGGGTGTGCTGTAGTTTGGCTTTTGATTATTTCTACTATTGGTGCGGGTAATTTTCTTGAAGATGCTAATAGTGATTTGAAATTTGCCAGTTCTGATTGATTAGGTAATTCACCATATAAAAGTAAGTAACTTACTTCTTCAAATGTTGAATATGCTGCAAGATCATGGATGGAATATCCTCGATAAAGCAAAATCCCATTACGTCCATCTATGTAGCTGGATGCACTTCGATCAAAATAGACCCCATTGAGACCTCTATGTATTTGCGGTTCATTATTATCATCAGTGTTGTCAGTCGCCATATGTTTTTGATATAACTTCCTACTATTAATCGTCCTCAAGTGTTGATGTATCGCCTTCAGGCAAACCTAGTTCTCGTGCTTTCAAAAGCCTTCTCATAATTTTACCACTTCTGGTTTTAGGTAAAATCTCAATAACTTCAATGTCACGAGGTGCAACAGCTGGTCCTAAGCGAGTTCTACAATGATTATTAATATCACGCAATAGTTCAGGACTTTCATCAAAATTTTCATTGAGCGTAATAAACGCTTTGACGACTTCCATAGCTAAGTCATCAGGTTTACCAATAACGCCTGCCTCTGCTACTGCTTGATGTTCTATTAGAGCACTTTCAACTTCAAAAGGACTTACTAAATGCCCTGCAGTATTGATTACATCATCATCTCTTCCTACGAACCAAAAATATCCATCTGCATCTTTTTTGGCTTTATCTCCAGTAAGGTACCACCCGTTCTTAAATCGTGAATCGTATCGCTCTTGATCATTCCAGTACGTCCTGAACATTGAAGGCCATCCAGGACGAACAGCCAGTTGTCCTTCAACCATGGGTTCTTCAATTTCAGTCCCTTCATCATCTATTATGGCTGGATAAACTCCTGGGAAAGGTTTTCCCATAGAGCCAGGACGGATGGGAAGAATTGGATAGTTCGCAATCATAATTGCACCTGTTTCAGTTTGCCACCAGTTATCATGAATGGGAAGATCAAATGCTTCGAGTCCCCAGACTACCCCTTCAGGATTAAGTGGTTCACCAACAGACATCACATAACGTAGAGTACTTAAATCATATCTACGTGCTCGTTCTGCACCTGCTTTCATAAGTAGTCGAATAGCAGTTGGTGCTGTATACCAGACCGTGACGTTGAATTTTTGGATTATTTCGTACCACCTATTTGCACCGAAACCACCTTCATCAATGACTTGGGTGACTCCATTGCTCCATGGTGCGAACATTCCATATGATGTCCCAGTTACCCATCCAGGATCTGCAGTACACCAATAGATATCATCTTCTTGAAAATCCAACACGTATTTCCCAGTTGCGTAATGGCTTACAACAGTATTGTGAACATGCGCTGCTCCTTTGGGCAGTCCAGTCGTGCCGCTGGTAAAATGCATGATTGACCAGTCCTCAGCCCCAGTGGATTCGATTGTAAAATTTTCCGACATACCTTCACAAAGTTCGCTCCATGCAAGATCTTCATCAGCAATGGGTTCATCATCGCGAGTGTCAATTACTATCACTGATTCAAGTGAAGGTAACTCTGATCGTATTTCATTAACTTTCGCAAGTAATTTTGGTGTAGTAACTATTACCTTTCCATCAGCACGTTGAACCCTTTCTTTAATAGGTTCAGGACCAAAAGCAGAGAAAAGTGGTGCAGCTATTGCACCTAATTTTAATGTTCCAAAAACACCAAAGTATAACTCTGGGATTCTGTCACTGAGAAAAAATACTCTATCACCTTTATTGATTCCGGCTTTTCTAAAAGCATTTGCAACAATATTGGTCTCTTTTTTCAAGTCGGCAAAAGTATATTCCTCGACTATGCCATTAGATGAATTCCATATCATTGCGAGCTTTTGTGCACGGTCTCCGTCTGCATGCCTGTCGATGCATTCGTGTGCTTGATTAATTAATCCATTAGGAGTATCTAATTCGTTCCAAATATTTTCCCATGACCAAGATGCAACCTCAGATTTATAATCATTAATATTCGGTGAAGCTTTTAAATCCGCAATATTTTTGCCGATTTCGTCATAACCTGTGACCATGAGACGCTCCTAGATTCTATTTTGCTATGCCGTTTGGTTTGAACAATATACACGAACCTAATCTATGTGGTTAGATATTAATTGCTACTAAATATGTCTTAAATTTGTGATGGGTGCGTTATTTTTAATTTTTGTTGGATGCTTGATAACCTCTATACAAGGGATAGTGCATTTTTGACTAATTTTTTTATAAAATAGTTCTATTCTATGGAAAAATTGCAGATGAAAATCTTAATAAAATTTCTCATATTGATATTATTCTTAACTGGATTTATTAATGTTGTTTATGCTGATAATACTTTTTTGAGCAGTGAAACAGAGACTTATTCACATAGTTTTGATCGTCAAACTTTAGCTACTGATCTGGATGGAAATTTTTTAGATAATTCTATTATTTTACCTCGAACTATTGATTGGTTTAGTGATTGTGATGATGGCGATTATAATTCTTCTTGCGGCGGACTACCTGCTCGCTGGTTTCCTGAAAACTCACTGATTGAAGTTTGCACACGACAATTCAACAGACCAGTAACATTGTCTGAAGAAAGTTTTAATAATTCTGTCATTCGCGCAATTAGTATGTGGAACAGTACAAATGCAGCTGTTGGGTTGAAATATATAGGTAATTGTTCATTGGGCGTGACTGCATTTTTTGGGAATAATATAAATGAAATAGCATTTGATGATTATCGAAACGTGGTACGGGGCTCGCAGGCAGCAATAACAAGAGGGAAATGGAAGAATGTTACTAATAACGAAACAGGAGAGAAGGATAAGCAATTTTTAGAGACTGATGTGATTATTGATGAAAATATAGACTACCCACTAGTGTGCTTTGACTCTCTTGTTGCACATGAATTGGGTCATGTAATTGGTTTTGGTCATAGTTCCATTCGTAATGACTTAATGTATCCCACATTTAATACTGCAGACGTAAGTACTTGTAAAACAGAGGCATCTGAATTTGAAAGGAAACAACTTCCCGAACTGTATGGCATCAATCGCGCGCCAACAATTAGCTCAGTTGATGTGCCAAATGCATATATAGATTCCACAATTATACTAAAAGCATTTGCAGTTGATCCTGATGACGATCCACTTGATTTTTCTTGGGAGCAATCGCAGGGTTCTAAATTATCTTTTGTAAATAATAATTCACAAATTAGTTTCAAAATCCCGAAAAATGCCGAAGGCACATTTGAATTGATTGTTACAGTAAAAGATAAATTTGGGAAAAGTGATTCTGAAATAGTGTCGTTTGATGTTGAAGAAGAATTATTCTTACCCACAACGATTCCATCATTTATTGCTTTTGATGCTAAAAAAATCATTGATAAATATGAATCTACTTTTACCTGGTCAAATGTTGAACATGCAATTGAATATAAATTTTGTGACTATGACTTTATAACCAAAGTCTACACCAACTGTTTTGAGAGCGATGTTCCTGAAATAACGGTTCATTGGAAAAAGAAAGTTCTATCCCCTGGGCGTGAAAAAGAATTAAAGCAATTCTATGGAAATACTAGGCAAATTGGGATGTCAGGATGTAATAGTGCTGGATGCAGTGATGCTGGCCTAGGACCACATATCGGAGGTATTCAATGGGAACATTGGGATATCAATTTTGATTTTTTGGCAATGGCATATGATGTTCCAGCTGCAAACTTGAAATTTTCAATTGGTGGGGTGGTCAATTTAGAGGACGAACCTCGATCTTTCCAAATTTGGTCAGGAACATTATCTGAACCATTGAAGAAAAAAATATTATCTTGTGGGATACTTTATCCCGGTGATAGCTGTATAGGTTTAGTTATGCCAGATCAAGTTGGACACTATTCACACATCAGCATAATAAGCAAATCCTCTAGATCACCTACTACTCAAAATCAAATACTTATTCGATGATGGTAAAATTTATAATATTTTCCATCCGTAAGATGAACCGTAGATAAAATTTAATGTAAGAAGTCAAATTTATGGGAGTTTTTCGAAGATGATTGCGCATCTATTCGCTACAATTCAAAATCAAATTTTGAATAGAGTAAATGAAAATTCATTAGATCGATTTGTCTCTATAGAATTTGCTGATCTTTTTGACCCTTTATTGATAAAAAAATCAAAACTCAGTGAAGATATTTGTACTGTTTTTGGACGACCAGCCGAAAATTTTGCATTAGTTGGTGTAGGTATTTCGCGAACTTTAACTAATGAATTGGGGAATGATCTGACTGGTGCTCGCGATGCAATTAAAGAAATTTTTCAAGATCGATACAATTCGGATGAAACGTTTCTTACTCCTAAATTAATAGGTGGATTCCGATTTGATAACTCAAAAATTGCGACTGATCCGTGGACTTCTTTTGGTGACGGGCAATTGATATTACCTAAATTACTCTTTGTTCAATCAGGGTTACAGTCTGGTGTGATTATTTCACCCGACCTTGAATATAATGAATTGCTAATTTTACTTAATAAACTGGTTCCACATGATAGTTTTCAGACTGAAACTACTTTTTCACACTCTGATAATGTGCGATCAAAAATTATAAATGAAACAAAATGGACAGAAAATGTTTCTGAAATTTCACAAAACATACGTGATAATAAGTATGAAAAAGTAGTTTTAGCTGCATCTATTGCTTTACCTCTTGAAAATAATTGGAATTTTGATAATGCTTTTGATTTTTTGTGGACCAATTATCCAGAATGTTTTTTGTTCCATATTAACTTGGGGAATGGAATATTCTTTGGTGCTTCTCCAGAATTATTAGTGCGTTTGAATGAAAATGAACTTGAGACTGCAGCACTTGCTGCTTCAATAGCACGTGGAATCAATCAGAATGAAGATCTCACATTAGCTGCAGAATTGCTTTCAGATCAGAAAAGTAAGATTGAACATCAATTAGTTGTCGACTCTATAGTTGATAAACTAAAAGCATTAGAATTGGATATCAGCGTAAATTCAGTGCCTAAGATTCGTAAACTTAAGAATATTCAACACTTACTGACTCCAATTTATGGAAAACCCAAGGCAGATACAAATATCATTGATTTAGTTGATCGATTACACCCTACACCTGCTGTATGTGGGTATCCAGAAAACAATGCTAAAGAAATAATTAATCATTATGAAAATTTTGATCGTGGATGGTATGGAGGCCCTATAGGTTGGGTCGATGCTAATGGAAAAGGTGAATTTGCAGTTGCTTTAAGGTCATCACTGATCATGGGTGGTCACGCTTGGCTTTTTGCCGGTAATGGGATTGTAGGTGGTTCTAATCCTAATGATGAACTAGAAGAGCTTTTATTAAAATTCCAGCCTTTATTCAATGCAGTACGGGGAACAAATATTATTGACCCTGCATCGATTAGTCCTTTTGAAAGTAGCCAAGTAAGAACATAAATGTCATTAATTCAAGATCAATACGTAAATAATTTTGTAGGTGAGTTGATCTCAAATGGCTTAAAGCATGTTGTTATATCACCCGGTTCAAGGAATACTCCATTAACTCTTGCTTTTACAAACCCTAATTTTTCTATAAAAACTTGGCTGCATTTAGATGAACGTTCTGCTGCATATTTTGCATTAGGTATGGCAAGAGAAATAAATAGCCCTGTTGCACTAGTATGTACTTCAGGTACAGCGGTTGCTAACTATCTTCCTGCAATAGTGGAAGCTAATCTTTCACGTATTCCACTTATAGTTATTACTGCAGATAGACCTCCTGTATTACGTGAGCGAGGTGCTTCACAAACTATTAATCAGATAAACATATTTGGTGATCATGTTAAATGGTTTTTTGATATGCCTATAGTTGAAAATGATGGGATGGAGAAATTTGCAAAAACTACTGCAACTAAAGCATATGTTGTGTCAAATAATTCCCCTTCGGGTCCTGTACATATTAATTTCCCATTGAGTGAACCTTTGATTGATGATGAAACGGATACTAATACATCTAGTGCATCTGGAGTTGATAGCTTTGCGCATGCGAGTGATTTTTTTGGAGGGCAATCGCTAGGTGACTTAGTTAAGAAAATTTCTCACAAAAAAGGAATTATAATCGCTGGCCCAGGTGTGAAGGAACATGAAGATGGTGAGATTGTTCGATTGGCAAAGAGTTTGGGATGGCCAGTTTTAGCTGATCCACTTTCGAATATTCGAACAGGGCCAAATATATACGATGGAATAATTGCTCATAGTGACTTGGCATTACGACATATTGGTTTTTTAGACTTGGCCTGTCCCGAGGTCGTATTGCGTTTTGGTGCAGTGCCTGTATCTAAAGTACTCAACCAATGGCTTGCACAACTTCCGAAAGCACTTCACGTACTTTTTGATGAAATTGGTTCTGACACTCTAGGTTGGCGTGATCCTGATTCAAACTCAACACTTTTTTTCCGAGGAGAACTTTCTTGGATATGCGATCAATTAATTCAGTCAATTCCTTCTGAACATACGATCACTTCAGATTGGTTGAATCTTTGGAAAAATGCCGATCAAATCATCTCTGCTTCTATCACTACTTGGGAAGCGGAGAACACAGAAACATTTGAAGCGACTCCTGTAATTAAATTAGCTAGCCTTTTACATGAAAATTCAGTGTTAATTGCAGGCAATAGTATGCCTATTCGTGACATTGATAGTTTTTTTCCCAAATTGGAGAAAAAAATTTATATCCGAGGTAATAGAGGGGCTGCAGGCATTGATGGTGTAATTTCAAGTGCAGCAGGGGCAGCAGCTGTATCATCTTCCTCAATAACATTATTGATAGGCGACCTTTCTTTTTTCCATGATCAAAATGGCCTATGGCCTATATATGCTTATGACTTAGATCTCACCGTAATTTTAATAAATAATAATGGAGGTGGTATTTTTGAATTTTTACCTCAAAAAAAACTTGCTGGGAGTCGATTCGAACCATATTTTGGAACTCCACATAATTTAGATTTTTCCTACGTTACACAACTGTTTAATGGGCGGCATCACTTAATTTCAATGGAAGACTTTTCTCAATTTTTTACTAAATGTCAAAATAATCCAGGATTAGATGTAATTGAAATTCAAACTGATAGAAATCGAAATGTTGATTTACATCAAATCGTAGTGGAGTATGTAAATCAACAATTATCTAATAACTTTACTGACCTTGGCTAATAAATCGATATGCCTAAAATAACGATCAATGAAAATCAATTCCACTATGTTCGGTCTGGTGAAGGTCCTCCAGTTGTCCTGCTGCATGGTTTTACTGGATCTGTGCAGACATGGAAAAATTTGCAGGATGTTCTAGAGAAAAAATTTGAAATTATTTCTATTGATATGATCGGTCATGGTTTAACTGATTCTCCTTCGCAAATCGACCGTTATAAAATGATTTCAAATGCAAGTGATCTTGTCTCATTACTTAATCAACTTGGTCATTCAAAAGCTTTTTGGCTAGGGTATTCCATGGGCGCTAGATCAGCCTTGCAAATTGCAAATCAATTTCCTTCGAATGTGTGTGGACTAATTCTTGAAGGTGTATCACCAGGTTTGATTGATAAAACAGAGCGAACTTTACGTATTAATTCTGATGAAAAATTGGCAGATGAGATTGAATTATTTGGGATAGAAAAATTTGTCGATTATTGGGAATCTATTCCTCTTTGGCAAACTCAAGATCGCTTACCCAAAGATGTGAAAGCTAATTTGCGTGCACAAAGACTCCAAAATGATCCCGTAGGACTCGCTAATAGTCTTCGTGGAATGGGAACAGGTGCGCAAGAACCAATAAATGATCTTTCGGTAATTAAAATGCCTGTATTGTTTGTTTGCGGCAGTCGTGATAAAAAATTCTGTGATATTGCACGTAGACTACTAGTTGAACTTGACCATGGGGAAATTAATATAATTGACGATGCTGGACATGCTGTTCACCTAGAATGTCCTGATGAATTTAGTGAATTAGTATTAAAATTTCTCGAACAGAATTATTAGGATGAATAATGAGTGCATCTTCTAAAAATTTAAAACATGGCTCTTTTCGTGTTTGGATGATGGCAGCTCGTATACCTACTTTGCCGGCTGCTATTGCTCCTGTAATCGTAGGAACTGCAATGGCTCATTACATGTATTCTTTTGATCTCGTGATCACTGTTTTAGCAATGTTTGGAGCCATAACCATTCAAATTGGGGCAAATATGGCAAATGATTTCTCTGATTTTAGAAAAGGTGCCGATAATGCTGAACGAATTGGTCCGATTCGTGTTACACAGCAAGGATTGCTTTCAGAAAAAGAGATATTAGTCGGTGCAAGTATTTCTTTTGGTGTTTCAACCTTAATTGGTTTGTATTTTTTCTATATTGTTGGATGGCCAATTTTAGTTATTGGAGCTCTTTCATTACTTGCTGCCGTTACTTATACAGGCGGACCTTGGCCTTTTGGGTATAATGGGTTAGGAGATTTATTTGTTTTCATTTTTTTTGGATTGATTGCAGTTTGTGCTACTTTTTACGTTCAAGTACAAACTATTAACATTGAAATTCTTTTGCTATCTATTCCTATTGCCTGTTTGGTTACTGCAATTTTAATAGTTAATAACATTCGCGATATTGAAACTGACAGGCGATCAAAAAAATATACACTTGCAGTATATTTTGGTCTGACTTTTGCAAAATGTGAATATATAGTGTTGTTGGTAGTTGCTTATATTACACCACTAGTTTTGATTTTTTTTGGTATTCTGCCACTTCTTACGTTAATTTTCTTTTTATCATTTCCTTTGTGTATAAAACCTGTAATAGCGGTTTTATATCGTCAGGATGGTCCATCTTTAAATTCCGCCCTTAAGGGTACAGCCTTGGTACATCTGTCGTTTGCAATTTTAATATCCGTAGGTTTATTTTGGTAAATTCTAAAATATGTCATCTAAATTGGCGTCCATTTACGTTATCTTTTACTGAATCATTTAACGGTTCAAAACATCATTTTAATATGAAACACGGTATTCTTATTGAATTAGTTGATGAATTTGGTGTGAAAGGTTTTGGTGAAGTCTCTCCGTTAGGGAACACGATTGGACAAAATCTTGATTATTTAATCACTTCACTCGAAGAAAATGGTTCTTTTTTGTTAAATTCTTTGTTAGAAAATCCATTATTTTTTTCTGAAAACACTATCCTTCCTTTGCAATCAGGTATTGATATCGCGCTACTGGACTTAAGATCAAAAACAATTAACAAAAGTGTTGCTGAATTCATTTCATCTGAACCTGTTAATCTGGCACCACAGTCTAACGCAGTCATTGGGACTATAGATACTTCTGAAATTATCGATTATGCCAAAGTAATAGTTGAAAATGGATATAGTGTGTTAAAAGTCAAAGTTGGGGCAAGTTCTCTTGAAACTGACTTTGAAAGATTATATAAATTACGAGAAAAATTCCCTGAAATACTATTGCGTGTTGATGCTAATGGATCTTGGGATAGATTGACAGCATTTAAGGCTGTTGATAAATTTTCCAGAATTAATATTTCTTTAATTGAACAACCAATCTCTGCTGAAGACATTGAAGGGTTGGTTCAGCTTTCTAATTATTCGGAAATTCCTATAGCAGCTGATGAATCAATATTTTTGCCAAGTTTGCGGGAGCAAATTTTTGAATATTCTGCTGTTGATTATGTGGTACTGAAACCTTTGCTTTTAGGAGGTATTACAGCTTCATGGGCTATTGCAAAAAGAGCACTGCAAAATAATATGAAAGTAATTGTTACAACTTCATTCGATTCTTCAATTGGGACAGCAGCAGCAGTTCAACTCGCTGCTGCTGTAAATAATAATGAGTCCCATGGTTTAGCTACTGGTGAATATCTAAGATCTGACTTAGTCCATAATACTTTGGTGCCTAACAAAGGAATAATTGATATACATGCTCATAATGGATTAGGAATTAGCCCCGAAGAGGAAGCAATTAATCTCGTAGCACATGGATCATGGCGGACAATTGAACTATGACAATTATTCTTCCTCCTTATCAAGACTGGATTAATTTCCGAGCTCATTCACATCCAAACGTTGTTGCTCTAGAATTTTCCAATGGTGAAATTTTTACTTATGCGGAATTAGATAGTGCAATTTCTAAAGTGACCTTTGTGCTAAACCAAAATATTCTTGATGAGGATTATCCTGTTGCAGTATTAACTCAATCTTCTTTAGAATTTTCGCTATTGCTGCATGCTATACCTCGTTTGGGTATGTCGATTTTGCCTCTCAATCTTCGTCTGAAATATGAAGAATTATTATTTCAACTACGCGAAGTTAATGTCCGCAATCTAATCGTCGATGAAGACCATTATGAAATCGGTAAAAAGCTTGCAGGTAATCTCGGTATCAATCTAATTTCCAGTGAATTAATACTTCAAAATAATGAATATGAAGTATCTGGCTCGAAAAATATGAATGCAAAGGATGTTCATTCAATTATATATACCTCAGGTACAACAGGTAAACCTAAAGCAGTGATGTTGACTAATGAAAATTATTATTGGAGTGCAGTCGGATCTGGTGAAAATTTGGGAGTTAATTCTGATGATCGTTGGCTTCTGTGTATGCCCTATTATCATATAGGAGGATTATCTATATTGATGCGAAGTGCTATATACGGGACTTCTGCAGTGATTCATGATGGATTCAATCAACAAATGGTTAACTTCGATCTTAGGAAATCATCAATCACTTTACTTTCCGTAGTGCCCACTATGTTAAAGCGTATGCTTGAATTTGATACCCATAAATTTCCTGATACCATTCGTGCGGTTTTAGTTGGTGGAGGCCCTGTCTCAAAGACCTTACTGCAAGAAGCTCAAATTCGTGGATTACCTGTTTTACAAACTTATGGATTAACTGAGGCTACATCACAAATTTCTACACTCTCTTCTGAAGATGCTATAGACAAAATTGGCTCTGCTGGAAAAGTTTTATCAATTAATACTTTACGGATAAAAAAGAAATTTGTTGAAAATGATGTTGGTGAAATACTAGTAAAAGGTCCTACAGTTACATCGGGATATCTTGCACAACCTGACGCTACTCAAAAAATTATTGTAAATGGATGGCTTCATACTGGTGATATAGGCCATTTAGATGAAGACGGATATTTATTTATTTCGGATAGAAGAGACGACCTAATTGTTTCTGGTGGAGAAAATATTTACCCTGCAGAAATTGAGAATGTTTTAGCCAATTTTAAAAATGTTTTTGAAGTCGCAGTGGTCGGATTTACTGACGATGAATGGGGAGAAAAAGTTGTTGCGGTGATGGTTTTGAATGAGAAAAACCTGGCAATCGATGTAATTAAGCTAAAATCCTACTTGAGTGAAAACCTTGCCAGTTACAAACATCCTCGCAAAATTTTCATTATTGACGAAGAACTCCCTCGCACGGCTTCTGGAAAATTACAACGTTACGCTGTCCGAATGAAATTTGAAAATGATAATTTTTTAATACCTATTGACCTGGATTTATTTTAGTGAAGTTGTTGTGCAAACTTCCCATGCTTGTGTGAGCATTGTTTTTGCAATTGTTGCCCCAGGACAGTAATTGACTACCTTATGATCTTCATAATTCCCATAGTATTTACTGAATATGCCAGGATTATCTTCCATAGATTTCAATATTTCTTTGTATGCAATAATTTCACCTTCGTGGGGCTTATAGATGTCCATTACTTTTGGATTAGTCCAAAGTATGGTTTCAAGAATTGAGTAAACTGAATCGATGCCGGCCTGGATTTCTGCTATACGGTTTGTATCCATTTTTAGTTTGTTTTGATATGAATCTACGATAGTAGTAATTGCGTTATACCAATTTTTTGTCCGTTGAATATCTTTACTTATAATTGCAGAATTTTGGTATTGCATTTTAATAACGTTTAGCTCTAAGAGGTTCGGGATCTGAGAAATTGAGGTATGAAGCGCATGTGAAAAATCTTCTTTGAATTTTGAGACAAGAATAGTTCCTTCGTCGACTCGAACTATCCTTCTCCATTCATTGATTTGGGCATGAAATTTAAGCCAATTTTCAAACTTTTCAGGATTGATTGAATCTTCAGGTAAAGAGGTCATTCTGTTCCGATCATGAATAAAACACTAAATATTCCCCTGCAAGAACAAATGATGAACTGATCATTAAACCAACTCCGATAGTCAGTGCCCATGAACGTAGAGAGCCGAGAGGGAAAATTAATGTAGCTACGATGATAAAAACTCCGCAATACCAACTCAACAACAATGATTCAAAGCTCATATATTTTTTCTGTCTTTATAATTTCTTTTTCAGTAACTATGTAATCGAGAATACTATCATCTTTGTTATGAGGTAATTTATTAATAACTTGTTTGTCGAATGCTAGCCCAATGGAGATTGCGTTGGTTTTTATTAAAAAGCGATCATAAAAACCTCCTCCATACCCAATACGATTACCTGTTCGAGTGAAAGCCAATCCTGGCACGATAATTACATCCAGATCATTAATAGAAAAAGATGGTAATTCTTCTTTAGGTTCTAATATTCCTAACTTATTTTTTTTGAAGTCGTTAAATGAACTAATAGTTGAATGGCCTAATTCATTATGTTTTTGAATACGTGGACATATAACGTTAATATTTCGTTCTAGTAATGTATAAATTAATTGATGTGTCATGACCTCACTATCTTTTGAGACATAAGTATGTATTGAAGAAGAAGATTGTAATACTGGCATTGAGAGTAAAAGTTTGAGAATTTTTTCAGAATATTTTTTCTGATCAATTTTGGAGATAGCATTACGTACTCGTAATGCCTTTTTACGCAATATTTGTTTTTGTTGAAAAAGAGTTGTTTTCATTATTTTAAATAATTGAACTAATTATGTTTCAATACCTTCTATGAATTACATTCCTAAAGTATATTCAGGTTTATATATTTAGGAGTAATAATGAGTTTCCCCGAATTTGAAAATTTACTAATTGATAGATTAGGAACTGATGGGCGTATAGCAAGAATTACTTTAAATCGTCCCGAAAAAATGAATGCACTTTCGCAGGAGCTTTTATTTGAATTACGTGATGCTCTTGAATTATTGGAACCAGATAATTCTGTTCGTGTAATAATATTGAAAGGTGCTGGGCGCACATTTAGTGCTGGTTATGATCTTACTCCTGCAGAAAAGACAGGCGAAGATGCTATCGCGCGCGTATTCAAAACTCACGATGATGACAATCGCCGTTTATGGCAGGGTGTTCGTGGAGGTATGCAGCGAATTACAAATATTCACATGTATTATTGGAATATTCAAAAAATTACGATAGCACAAGTGCATGGCTTTGCTATCGCTGGTGGATGTGAATTGTCCATGATGTCTGATCTGGTTACTGCAGATAAAACAGCCAGGTTTGGTCATCCTGGATTACGTTTTGCAGGATCACGAACGTCAATGATTTTGCCCTTGATTATTGGAATGAGAAAAGCAAAAGAATTGTTCTATACTGGTGAAAATATTTCTGGTGAAGAAGCAGCGAATATTGGGTTAATTAACTATGCGTGGGACATAGATGATTTAGAAGATAAAACTATTGCTCTTGCAGATCGGATTGCTAACCTTCCTGCTGACCATTTGGCTATGTTGAAAATTCATATGAATAGATTTTATGAAAATATGGGTATTTATAGTTCTGTACATTCAAGTACAGATCTCGATGCCGCAGGCTTATATACCAGTCAATCTTATATGTGGAATGACAAAATGCAGAATGAAGGATTTAAAGAAGCTCTTGCATGGCGAGACGGTCCATATCAAGATTACTCAGCAACACCTCGTAAGTAATTGAGATAGCTAGGCGTACTTTTGCTAAATCAAGAAGTGATAACGAAGGATCAAGAAGTAATAGATATTTGTGCTCAGATTAAAGAAATCCGTAGCTTCTGTCTTGATTTAGAATTTATTACTGAGGAACGTTATATTCCTGAATTATCATTAGTCCAACTTTCATGGAGAAAAATACGATCAGCCGAAGTTAATGTAGTAGCAATTGACCCTTTTGAAGTTTCTCTAGAACCAGTTATAGACATAATTAACGATCCTAACATTGAAATGATATTGCATTCAGGCCAGGCGGATATTGCTTTGCTTCATGCAAGATTTCAAGCAAAACCTCAACGAGTAATCGACACACAAATTGCAGCAGGATTTTTAGGATTGGGTGATCAAATTGGATATGGCCCACTCGTCGAGAAAGTACTTGACATAAAAATTGACAAAAGCTCCCAATATACTGAATGGTCAAAAAGGCCATTAGATGATGAGCAAATTCGATATGCACTTGATGATGTTAGATATCTTCCTTTGCTTTGGGATGATCTTAGAAGCCAGTTAGTTCAATTTGATAGGGAGCAATGGGTTCTTGACGAGTGTAATTACTTAACTGATGTATGGAGTCAGAGAATTGACGCTGAAAACATGTACACCAAAGTCAGGGGATGGGCTTCTTTGAATGCTAAGGCAAGAGGTATTTTACAGGTCATTGCAGCGTGGCGAGAAAATGAATCATTGTATTTTAATAATCCGCCTGGTTGGCTTATGAATGATCGGACACTTCTAGAATTATGTCGTCGATCTCCATCTACGATCGAAGGACTTTTTTCAATTCGAGGCCTCGGTAAACGTACAGTTGAAAAATATGGAGTTCATTTATTAGAGCTAACTCAGGAAGGGGAAAATCGACATGTTCCTAAACCTGACAACCAATCTAATACACCTCGATTGGGTCAATCATGGCCTGCAATTTTGAGTGGAATTGTCCAAGCTCGATGCAGAGAAGCTGCACTTTCTCCACGCTTTGTTGCCACGCGTAACGAAATTGATTTACTCATTGCTTGGTGGATTTCAGAAAAACATGACAAAGAGCCCGATCTTCGTTTACTTCAAGGTTGGCGTAGAGAAATTGCAGGTCACGACATTCTCCTGTGGCTTTCTGGTGAAACAAGTGTAGTTGTTGATAGTTCTTCTGCTGGAATTAAAATTGAATATAACCAGCAATGATGCCTCGCTATTGACCTTTATAGTTTGGTTCCCTTTTATCAACGAATGCCCGTGGGCCTTCTTGCGCATCTTCCGTTTGCCCTACAATCCAGCGTGAAAAGGCGCTCATTCTTTGAACTTGACTCAACGACATATCATCCGTTGCATAAGCTAATTCACGATTTGCTTTAACAGCAAGAGGAGCATGTCCTGCAATTCTATTCGCTAATTGCATTGCTGTTGGTAATAGTTCTTCAGGTTCTACCACTCTACTTATCAATCCCCATTGAAGAGCAGTATCTGCATCGATTGGGTCACCAGTTAATAGCATTTCCATTGCCATTGCTCGAGGAATTAGCCGCGGAAGCTTTAATGGACCTCCTCCACCAGGGAAAAACCCTCTCACAATTTCAGGCAAGCCAAATGTGGCGTTTTTAGATGCGATGCGAATGTCACATGCCAAAGACATTTCTAATCCTCCACCTAAAGCATACCCATTAATAGCGGCAATTATTGGTTTGCCTATATCTAAGGTTGTAAAACTTGGTGAACTATTAATTACACTTGCTGGGCCTGAACTTTGATCACTATCTCCCTTGGCACGTTCTTTTAGATCTGCACCAGCACAAAATGCTCGTCCTGTTCCAGTTAAGACCATTACTCTTAGATTGTCATCAGTTTTTACTCTGAAAGTTGCATCCATTAATTCATCTCTGATTGCTCGATTCATAGCATTTAATGCTTCAGGTCGATTGAGTGTAACGACAGCAACATGTCCAATTTCTTCCCAATTAATTACTGTATACTCCATATTTAATTAATCCTTTCTAAAATGTGGCATTACTTTTTCTGCAAAAAGCTGTGCAGGTACTTTAGTATCAGTACCAAAAAATTCAATCATAAACATTGAACATCCTAAGTCAATATGCTTGCTAATTTGCTCGATAACTCGTTCGGGAGTACCTGTTATTGCTAATGGACCAACGGGGTCACCCATATGTGTTCCAAAAATTCTTTGCGCTAATTCAATCATAGGTACAGACTCTTCTTCAGTAGGTGCTATTGCTATTAGGCATTGTTGTGAAATGATAATTTCTTTAGTTTCTCTGCTTATCGAATGCATTGATTTATATAAATTCGATATATTTTCCTCTAATTTAGTTTGCGATCCTGCAGGATTATTCCAAATGTCAGCTTCTTGTGCTGCTAAAGGTAAAGTAACTTTTGGACCAGTACCACCAATTAGGATTGGTGGTATACGTGAAGGTTTTGGTTCAGTTACTAGATTAGTTGCGTGAACAAAATCTCCATGTTGAGTGATCTCATCTTCGTTTCCCCACATTCTTTTAAATAATTGAATGGTCTCTCGTAATTGAGTTGTTCTTTGTCCAGCTGTGCCGAAAGACATTCCAAAATCTGTGAATTCACGTTCCATCCAACCTGAACCTAGACCAGCAATTATTCGCCCATCTGATATATGGTCGATGGTTGAAATAATTTTTCCTAAATGTTGTGGATTTCTCATACCCACAGGAGTAACCAATGTTCCTATTTCTACATTGTTGGTACGTGCTGCGAGTGCTGCGATTAATGACCATGCTTCTAACATTGGTATTTTTGGTGATTGAGGTCCATAAAAGTGGTCATTTACCCATATCGAATCGAACCCTAAGCGCTCAAATGTTTCAGCTCCTGTAATTGACTGTTCCCAGGTTCTTTTTATTTGTGGGACCATAACTCCAAAATGAATTTCTTTTTCCATATGACCTCCAAAATATGTACTGTGTATTCTACGCTGTTTTTATCACATTTGTATGTGATTTTTTTTTCGATTATTCAACGATCGCATTTGTCCTGTAAGGAGTTCAAGAAGCGGAGTCGAAACATTGAATTGGTTTGCTATTTCTAACGGTGCTTCAAATATAGTTGCGACCTCCATTTCTTTTCCTGCCAAGAAATCAATGGTGGTACTAGGCATGTAAGCTTTCATCTCTGAAGTACGTTGAATCATGCTATGAGTAGTAGTTTGAGTATCGAGTTTATATTCTGAATGGATGTGACTGAGGTCTGTATTAGCTGTATTTATGATTTCTGCTATTAACATCTCTGCAGTATGTCTTAAATTTGCATCTTCAATAATTATCTGAGTTGAAACTCCACCTGCAGTAACAGTTAGGCCGTTGAAGGGAATATTCCAACAAAGCTTTTCCCAACGGGCAAGGCGTAGGGAAGGCTTTGCAGTAACAGTTACTTTAACCTTTTCCCATATAGCTATCGCGTCGTCGATTTCAGATTTTTTATCTCCTAAATGGCCAATTGTAATTGGTCCATAATCTAAATGTTCAATTACACCGTCGTTAGTTCTATTGATACATGTAAAAGCTAACCCACCAAAAATATTATTGTCTGGGAACCATGATTGAAATTTTTCTTCTAAACCAATGCCATTCATGAGGACCAGTATTTTTGTATTTTTTTGGATGCAAGGTCTAATTAATTCTTCAGCAGAATCTATTGAAGTTGATTTCAAAGCACAAATAATCCAATCGACTGCGCCAATTTCATTTGAATTTTGATAAATGTTTGGTTTTTTTAGAAAAATATCACCATCAATACTGTGGACTACTAAGCCATTTTTTTGCAAACTTTCATAATCACGTCTGACAAGAAAAGATACATGGTGTCCGGCTTCAGCTAAGCGCGCACCGTAGTATGATCCAACTGCACCTGCACCGATGATTGCAACACTTTGCATATATTGTTCCTTTTGGTGAATCAATTATAACAATGCTGATGTAGGCAAACTGTTGTAAATTCTAACGTACAAATGGAAATGTTGTTAAGATGAGTTTATTCTGTTTTGTAATTTTCGATATTGAAAGGTTATAACTTGAGTACTGAATTAAAAAATGATGTACAAGATCTATCTTTACTGCATTCACAGGATCGAAAAATAGTTGATACGATGCCGTCAATTGTTCAATTTTTTCCCAACCATTCACGTTGGTGGCAAAATGCTTCATTTGCTCTACCTTTAATTATTGCTGTCATTTCTACGTGTTTAGGCTTTTTGATTCAAATTGATGAATTGATTGGATTTGGTATCTTTTTGGCTGTTGTGACTTTAATAATGTTCCCGGTTGTCTTAATGACCTGGCGTAATACAGCTACACTCATTGTGATCTCTTCAGATCGAATCAGTGCTTTTCATCGTGGTAAGTTGATGAAAGAGATTAGTTGGGGACATCTTGATCGAGTTGAACGTGTTGAATATCTGGGCAACACACGTCATAAAGTAGTTGCAAAAAACGAAGATTTTCTAAGTATTGAAAATGAAATAGAGCACTCAGAAGATCTAATTGAATTACTTTTTGTTCTCTCTAAAATTCCTCGTCGTTCATCAGATACGATCTAAATTGAATTGTTGAGAAATTAAATCGTATGATTGAATACGTTTTTTAAAGTCATACGTTATCGTGAGCAGTAATAATTCATCTATATTTAGATCATCTGCAATTTTTCCAAGGCGTTTTTGCACTGTTTTTGGATCTCCAATAGCTGCACGTTTCTGTGAATAAGAAATATATTCTAATTCTGCAGGATGATAATCATAATTAAGAGCAGTCTCGACCGAAGGGACTCCTAACTTTCTAAAACGCATGCAGTACCTACTCCATGACAATTGCATGGCTTCTTCTGTTGATGGTGCACATAATGTTGATATTCCTGCTGTGGCAATTGGTTCTTTGTAGTATTTCGAGGAATTGAAATTGTCTCTATATACTTGAATAGCTTGTTTTCCTAACACTGGATTGATGAAATGCGCATAGCAAAATGCAAGGCCACATTCAGCAGCAATTTTAGCACTTTCCAGCGATGAACCTAGAATCCAAACTTGTGGTGAAGTCTCTCCAATAGGTTGCGCGCGAATACCATGGAATGGATGCGTTTCAGTTAATGTCCCGTTCATATAGCCTAAGAGGTCTTTAATTTGATTTGGATAATCATCTAGTGGGATTGTTTCTAGTCCACTTGCTAAAGCATTGGCGACATGTTGACTACTACCTGGAGCTCGTCCTAGACCGAGATCTATTCTGCCAGGATTTAACGTTTCTAACATTCTGAATACCTCAGCAATTTTTAACGCACTGTAGTGAGTCAACATAATTCCACCCGACCCAACACGGATGTGTTGAGTGTTTGCAGCTATTTGTGAAATTAATATTTCTGGTGCAGCACATGCAAGTCCTGTGCTGTCATGATGTTCTGCCAACCAATACCTGTGATATCCAAAAGATTCTGTGTTTTTAGCAAGTTCGATAGTCTCAAAGATCGCATCTGTGGCAGTACCACCTTCTCTAATAGGACTTTGATCTAAAATACTTAACTTCAAGATGTTCTCTTTCATACTTGATAGTATTAATAATAACTCGCTCTAATATTACAATTTTTCGTCTTACTATATTTGTATATATTTTATAAGGAGACATTATGTCAGAAAAATTATCTCCACAAATACGTGGCCCCAAAAATGATGATGAAATCATACAAGATGCCATGCATGAAATTCCATATGGCATTTATGTCATTAGCTCAAAAGATGGTGAAAGTAACCCTAACGCTATGATTGCAGATTGGGTAATGCAAGTGTCCTTTTCTCCTAGGCTAGTTGCGGTTTCTTTCGAATCAGATTCAACAAATCTTCATAATATTCGCACAAACCGTTCGATGACTATTAACTTATTGGATGAAGATAGTATGGATTTAGCTCGATCATTTTTACAGCCTACTAATGCTTCTAAGATACAAGGACGTAGTGAAAGCAATTCTAATATTCGGCACGATAAATTAGCGAACATTGCATATCATCTTTCAGATAATGGCTGTGCGATTTTGGATGATGCATTGATGTGGTTGGAATTGGAAGCCGATCAATTTTTTGAAATAGGTGATCATGTTCTGGTTGTTAGTAAAGTCATAAAAGGCGATATCAATGGCTCTGGTGAACCATTAACTTCTGTTTTAACTGGATGGTCTTACAGCGGTTAGTATATTCAACTTCTACTAACATAGGCTAATCCTTCTACATGGATAAACGAAAAAAATGCATTTGGTTTTCGCGCCCATGATCTCCATGCATTTGCAATTGATTCTAGTTCACTTTGTGTTGCGATTTGATATTCTACAGCTTGTTTAGCAAACTCTGATTTGGTACTTCTTTCAGCCCATGAATCCCCCCAATTAAGTACTTGACGTTGTTTGTAAAATGTCCATGTTGAAGAAGACATTTTTATATCTCTAAATCCACTATCTATTAACCATGGATATAAATTGCGACCCGCATCTGCCTCTGCTCCATTATGTGATGCGACCGCATGGTATACCTCTAGCCAATGTTGTAAAACTGGATCTAACGGTGAATGTACCATTGTTCCATAATCTGCATCTCTAACTGCGATAATGCCACCTGGCTTGACGATTCTTTTGATCTCTTTTAATGCTTCGATAGGATGTTGTAAATGTTGAAGGACTTGATGTCCGTATGCTGCATCAAAATGATTATCTGGGTAATTCAAGTCATAAACGTTACCTGTTTCAAATTTAATATTTGAAACGTTGGATGTTGTTGCTAATTCTTTAGCTTGTTCTAAGATTTCAGGAGCTATATCGATACCTGTGATCTCACCATCTGAAAGATATTTAGAAAATCCAACAGTTATACTGCCTGGCCCACATCCAAAATCCAATAATTTCATATCGTTTTTTAGTTCAGGTAAGAAAAAAGCTGCCGCTTCCTCAGCAGTACGTTGCCGATGTTGTTCAACCACTGAAGAATGGTGTCCATGAGTGTATCTCTCGGTAGATAATTTTTTTTCCATCTAAGTGCCTTACTATTTGTTACTTTATAAATTGTATTGATAAACCAAAGAAGAAATGAATCGGAGATAACTATGGTTTATGATTTTGTAATTTATGAGAAAGTTGAACATATAGCTTATGTTACCATCAACCGTCCAGAGGTCTTAAATGCGTTGCATCCGGATGCTTCTCATGAGATGGCTGAAGTCTGGGATGACTTTGCTAGTGACGAAAATTTATGGATCGCTATATTAACTGGATCTGGATCAAGAGGATTTTCAGCTGGGAATGATCTGAAAGCCACAGCCTCTCGTAACGATGGGTCGAATGTAGGGAATACACGGGGCATACAAGTTCAAAGTGGTTTTGGTGGTTTGACAAATCGATTTGATTTACATAAACCAATAATTGGTGCTGTCAATGGTTGGGCAATGGGTGGAGGCTGTGAACTTGCTTTGGCATGTGACATATTAATTGCCTCTGAACAAGCGCGTTTCGGGTTGCCTGAACCGCGCGTTGGCCTTGCAGCACTGGCTGGTGGAGTTCATCGTCTTCCCCGCCACATTCCTTTGAAGATAGCTATGGGTATGATACTGACCGGCAAAAATATAGATGCACATGAAGCTTATCGATGGGGCTTAGTGAATGAAGTTGTTGCACACGATGATTTAATGAGTACTGCAGAGAAATGGGCTTTAGAAATTATGGAATGTGCACCACTATCTGTTAGGGGTTCAAAAGAAGCTGCACTTAAAGGACTAGACGTTCCTCTTTGGTCAGCGATCGGTGCAGGAAATAATTTTCCAGTTTTACAAAAACACTTTGCATCTGAAGACAGAATTGAAGGTCCAAGAGCGTTTGCTGATAAACGCAAACCTAATTGGAAAGCGATGTAAAAAGCCGCTTTACCCTTAGACAATTCTATAGTCCAATTACAATTAATGCCGGGGAAGATCGGTGTGAATCCGTCACTGTCCCGCAACTGTAATGAAAGTTTTACTTTCTAAGTCAGAGTACCGGCTTTTTATTAAGTATGTCAGATCCTGCGAGGACAGGAAGTCGACAGTGAATCTACGTCGATCTTCTCAAATTTGTCCTTGTATTATCGATAATCCATTTTAGAGGAGATTCTTTTGTTGCGATTTAAAACAGTTTTTCTAACTATTCTCTTTTCATTATTCGTAATATCAGGGTGTAGTAATTCTGATTCGGCACCAACACCAGTGACAGCTACAGCAACACCAG
>CEQN01085899.1_pt1 | contig 35790 bp, 26 predicted proteins | sample 427011 | NCBI WGS metagenome assembly CEQN01 (sample SAMEA2621277, study PRJEB7988) | marine metagenome | biome: marine biome (ENVO:00000447); feature: deep chlorophyll maximum layer (ENVO:xxxxxxxx); material: "saline water (ENVO:00002010), including plankton (ENVO:xxxxxxxx)" | depth 120 m
TACTCTCTAGAAGTATTAAATTTGATCAATTCTCAAGACAGTGAACTTGTCGAAAAAAATACTATCACTCAAAACTTATTCACCCAAATGATTTCAATCCCATATTCAAATCCTGAAAATGACTGCTATTTGATTTGGTCAGAGAATAATTTAATAGGATTCGTTCAGTTAATTCACGAAAATACAATTTCTAGAACTGTACTCAATTTTTGGATTTCTAAAAATGTTGATAGAAAATCAATTTTCAGCAAAATTATTGAATTGTTTCAAAAAAAGCTACCTTCAATGAACTCCAAAATTTTACATATACAAATCCCTCAAAAAACTTATGAATCAATTCTCATAGAAAACAATTGGACTCAAAGTAAAACTTATCTAACATTAAAATTATCAATTAATTCAAATCCTGAAATCTCATTTGATTCGCATCTCAAGGTTTCTCATTTAAATATTGATTCTAATGATGAAAAGGATTTAACCAATCTACAAAATGCATGCTTTGAAAACAATTGGGGGTTCTGTCCAAACACCACAGAACAAATTGCATACAGAGTCAGGATGGAAAATTGTTCTCCTAGTGGGATCATATTTATAGAATCAAATCACACAAAAATTGCATATACCTGGACGTTATTTGATCAGAATAATCAAAACAATAAAACTGGTTTTATTTCTATGATTGGAGTTCATCCAAAATTCCAAGGAAAAGGAATAGGCAAACAAGTTTTATTAGCAGGGATCAAGTCCCTATATCAACAAGGGGCACGAAGTATACTGTTAGAAGTAGATTCGGAGAACAAAAATGCTATAAGTTTATACAAAAAAATTGGGTTTATGGATTTTAAAGAAAATATTTGGTTTGAATTCAATTAATTGTTTTTTCAAAAAAACTATTCATTTGAATGGTCATTTGAGTCCAACTAATCAATTTAGCTTTTTTCAATCCCTCCTGACCCATCTTATAATTTAAATTATTATCAATTAATAATTCCTCAACTTTTTCTGCAAAACTTTCTGGATTATTTTCATCTATCAAAAAACCTGTAAGTGAATCATCTACTAAAGTAGGAATTCCTCCAACATTTGAAGCAACTACTGGGGTTGCACAGGCCATCGATTCAAGTATTACAAAACCCAAACTTTCATAAAATGAGGTTAAAACAAACACATCCACCGCACTATAATAAGTTTTTAATTGTTGATGTGGTACGGACCCAACTAAAACGACATCATCTGATAAATCTTTGCTATCAATTTTTGATTGTAACTCAATCAATTCTTTAGATCTTATTGATCCTCCTCCTACAATAATTAATTGAAATTCATTTTTTTTCTTAAGAATTTGTGCCATTTCTAATAAAATTTCGAACCCCTTAATAGGATCTATTCTTCCAACAAAAAGAATATATTTATGATTTTTCATACCTAATGCTTCTTTAGCAACAGATTTGTCTACAGGGTAAAAATTCTGTAAATCAACACCTGGTGGGAATACAATAATTTTTTCTTCAGGAATATCATAAAGATTTTGTATATCTACACTTTCTACAGAACTTAATGCAATAATATATCGAGCGCTGTCCATCACTTTCTTTTCATTTTGTTGTCTTTTTGGATGCTCAAAATTTCCTGGAGAAAACTTAGATTTAGTTTTTGCCATTGTATGAAATGTAACAAAATGAGGGATACGCAACGATTCAGATAGAGATTCACCCACTATACCTGACAACCAATAATGAGAATAAATTAAGTCAATTTTCAAACAATTAACATTAAAAAATTCTCTAATTAATATTGCAAATTCTTCAGTATAATCGTACAGGTCATGTTTATCTGTCCCAGAATTTCCTATTTGAAAATGTATTAATTTGAATCTTGAATCGATTGGTTTAGTGACATAAGTACACTCTTCGTGAGATCGTGTAAATATCCATACATTATTATCAAGTTCTGCGAGATTGGTGGCCAAATTATTCAAATAAGTATTCATACCTCCCACATCAGAAGACCCGGGAGTTCCCATAGGGCAGCTATGCATACTCACAATCACGATATTCATGAAATTAACGTTTAGTAATAGATAAATCCATTACAAACTTATCTTGACCACCTAAATGGTACTTATATCTTTCTGTACCTCTCAAAAAATTGTAAATTTTCATGTCATTTTCTATAGATTCTTTAATAGTCAGAGCTTTATTAATTAATCCCACACTTAAACTAGAAAATTCTGGGTTGTATCCACTGTTGTATAACAAAACTTGATCTCCAAAATAAAAGCATATACAGGCTGCTACTTTTTGATCGTCTATCTCTAAAAAATATAATTTAAATAAATCTTTTGAAGAAAATGTTCTTGCTAATTCTATAAAAAAAGATTTGTTTGTTTCTGTCAAAAATTCACCCTTATCTTCGCTACTCAAAGACATCAATTCAAAAAAATCATTCATATCATTTTCTAAAGATTCTTGGGTAATATCACATCTAAATTGATTAAATGAATGATTCGCTTCTAGTCTACGTATTTTTCGTCTGAGTTCGTGTCTGTCTTTTTTACGCAAGGTAGTGAAATACTCTTCCCAATCTCCAGGTAGTTCTATTAAAGGAGTGCAATCAGATTGAAGTATAGAAACATCAAAATGTTCTGAATCAAAATATTTTGGTAACAACTCTAAAGTTGGAGAATCTTGGGGAATAGATTCGAATTTCACTTCTTGCCAATCATATGATTTGATTAAATCAGCTACTCTCTCATAAAAAACTGATTTATAACCATCTAAGACTGGGAAATCCATATAATCGTAGACATCAGAATTCCCAATGAAACTCAAAATTCCATTTGTTTCCATTAAAGGAACAACACCAATATCAATATTTTCTTGAGTCACAATATCTAAAAAAAGAGTTGCTTGAGGTTGATAATTGTTCAACCAAGTTTCCTGCCATGTTGGAGTAATAAATATAGTACCTGTAATAGAATCTTTTAAAATTTGATTCCAGGAAGCTATCTTTTCTAAATCATCAAACTTACTTATCATTAATTTATTAACACTTTTTCAACTGATTGATAATCATTTTGGTATTCTCCATAAGATGCGGGAGAAATTTTGATGGCATTTTCAGGATCTTTCAATCCATTCCCAGTCACCACACATACAATAATCTTATTTTGAAAATCAGTTCCATTTTTCTTTTCTTTAATCAATCCAGCTAACGATGATGCAGATGCAGGCTCACAAAAAACTCCTTCGCTAGCCGCAAGCAATTGATAAGTACTTATGATTTCCTCGTCAGTAACACTATCAATCAACCCACCTGATTCATCTCTAGCTGTAATGGCATTATCCCAACTGGCTGGATTACCTATTCGTATAGCAGTGGCAACAGTCTCAGGGTTTTCAAATACTTTGCCTGTAACTAGTGGAGACGCACCTTCTGCTTGATAACCATGCAATTCTGGAAAATTGGTAGAGAAACCCAATTCAAAATACTCTTTAAAACCCTTCCAATAAGCTGAAATATTACCCGCATTTCCAACCGGAATATATAACAATTCGGGAGCTTTTCCTATCTCATCAACAATTTCAAAGGCTGCTGTTTTTTGACCTTCAATTCTATTGGGATTAAGTGAATTAACCAATTCTATTGGATGTTTATCAGCTAATTCTCTAGCGATATTTAATGCAGAATCAAAATTACCTTTAATCATTGCAATGTGTGCGCCGTAAGCTATTGCTTGTGCAAGTTTACCGGTAGCCACATTACCTTGAGGTACGATGATAGTTGTTTTTAAACCTAAATAGGCTCCATATGCAGCGGCAGATGCACTAGTGTTACCAGTAGAAGCACAAGCAATTGCTTCTATTCCTTTTTCCACTGCTTTAGCAACCGCAACAACCATACCTCTATCCTTGAAAGATCCTGTTGGATTGCATCCTTCAAATTTAAAGTACAATTCTTCACAGCCAATAGTTTTTACAATATTTCTAGACTTAATCAATGGAGTTTGACCCTCACCTAAAGTAAAAATGGGGGTATCTTCATTGATTGGCAAAAACTGTTTATATGAAGCTAAAACTCCCTGAGGCATATTGTTATCTCACTTACAAATTCAACCTTCTCACTTTACTTGAGATGTATTTCACTGGCAAGACAATGGAGTGTTGCGTTTGAGTTGAATACAAGAATAAAATATACAACATATAGTGCGTAACTAGCACTTGTATCTCACATATAGATAGGAGAAGTCCATGTTACTTCAAGATACTGACCCCGAAATTTTTCATGCTATTACTAAAGAATCTACCCGTCAACTGAACAATATTAACTTAATAGCATCAGAGAATTATGCTAGTAAAGCCGTATTAACAGCTCAAGGTTCGATTTTTACTAACAAATATGCGGAAGGTTATCCTGGAAGACGATATTATGGAGGATGTGAATTTGTAGATGTAGTTGAACAAACTGCGATAGACAGGGCTAAATCTCTTTATGAATGCGAATATGTCAATGTACAGCCTCACAGTGGAGCCCAAGCTAATATGGCTGCATATTTTGCAACACTAGAACCTAAGGATGTTGTAATGGGTATGAGTCTTAATCATGGAGGTCATTTAACTCACGGAAGCTCCGTAAATTTCTCGGCAAAAATATATAACTTTATCTCTTATGGATTAAACCCAGACACAGAAACTATAGACTTTGACGATCTAGAACAAAAAGCAAAAACATACTCACCAAAATTGATAGTAGCTGGAGCATCAGCATATAGTCAGATAATAGATTTTAAAAAGTTTAAAGAAATAGCCGATTTAGTCGGAGCTAAATTAATGGTAGATATGGCCCATATCTCAGGTTTAGTGGCAGGTAAAGTGCACCCTTCCCCTGTTGAATTTGCTGACATCGTCACTTCTACAACTCACAAAACACTTAGGGGACCCAGAGGAGGAATGATCCTAGCTAAAAAAGAATTATCAAAAGGTTTAAATAGTGCTGTTTTTCCAAATATGCAGGGAGGACCACTTGAACACGTTATAGCAGCAAAAGCAGTAGCTTTTAAAGAAGCGCAATCACCAGATTTTAAAAAATACCAAGTTCAAATTATCAAAAATGCTAAAGCTTTAGCAAAAACTCTACTAGAGGGTGGGTTACGTCTAGTTTCTGGAGGGACAGAAAACCATTTAGTACTAGTAGACTTAACACCAATGAATTTATCTGGTAAACAAGCTGAAGAAGCTTTAGGTAAGGCCAATATAGTAATCAATAGAAATGCAATTCCTTTTGACAAAAAGCCCCCGAGAGAAGCAAGTGGAATGAGATTAGGAACTCCCTCCATAACCTCTAGGGGGATGATAGAAGAAGATTGTGAGGCGATCGGTAAATTTATATTAAAGGTACTTGAAAATCCATCAAATGAAAAAAATATTTCCGATATTCAAAATGAAATTATAGAATTTACTAACTCTTTCCCGGTACCAGGCATCAATCAATAGAATCGTGATTAATAGATAACAACATTTTTTCTGCGGCATCGTTTTCCGCTAGGGATTTACTTTTTCCTTTTCCTACAATTAATTTTCCGTCAGACAGTGTAAGTTGAACTTCAAACACAGGAGAATGATCAGGTCCTTTTTTAGAAATCAATTGATATTCTGGCAAATCTCCTAAATTAGCCTGAGAATAAATTTGCAACTCAGTTTTTGGGTGTTGAGATTTAAAATGATCTATTCCTTTTAATTTTGAGTTGAAAATTTCCAACACTACATTTTCAGTTTTATCTAATCCCTGATCAACAAAAACTGCCCCTACAATAGCTTCAAACAAACCTGCCAAATTAGACTTTTTACTTCTTCCTCCTGATTTCTCTTCGCCATGCCCCAAAAGTATATAGTCATCCAAATTTAAACTTTTAGATATTTCAGCCAAAGTTTCACCTTTTACCAACTGAGAACGGTGAAAAGTCATATCTCCTTCTGAAAAATCAGAAAATGTTTGATAAAGGTACTTGGAAATAATAAAATCTATAACTGTGTCACCTAAAAATTCGAGTCTTTCATTATGAGAGATGTTCGGTTTTTCATTAGCCATTGAACTATGTGTAATAGCTTCTAGCAAAACCTCTTTATTTTGAAATTCTATTCTTAATATTTGTTCAATTTTTAGTATATTTGAACCATATGACATTAAAGAGCGCCTTTAGGCCATGGAGGTTGAGGTCTTTTAATTTCCCCAAAATAATTTCTTTTACCGAACAATGCTATAAAGTCTTCAAATGCTTCTAAAGCTTCATTTTCAGGAGGTATAAACATTTTTACAAATGAGCCTTGACCGTTTTCAAAAATGTAGGTTGGGGTACCAAATGCTCCATGCTCTTTAACTGCCGTTTCATGATCTTTACGTATTATCTGTATTATGGAAGTATCAAATAAATCATTTCTAAATCTTTCTAAATCTAATCCGCATTCACCAGCTATTCTTATAAAAACTTCATTATCATTTAAGGGAATTCTATTTGGACCATTCCTCTCTAATAATAATTTAAATAAAAATGCCTGAAAAAATTCTTCACCTTGACGCCTTGCGGCTTCCCCTGCAATAGCAGCCATTAAAGATCGTGTAGTTTTCAAGTCCTCAGTTTCCCAAACTTGGAATTCTTCATCAGTAGATGCATTTTGTTGTAAAGAAAAATGCCTCCATTCAATATCAATTTTTTGATCACTATTTTTCTTAACCATATCTAGCCAAACAGCTGCGTTATATACGAATGGACAAGCAAAATCAAAATAAATTTTCAACCCAATATCTGACATATTTCTCCTCCTGAAATGATGGATTTTACTGTACATTTGAGTTTTAAAAAAGAAAAGTCTTTATTTTCTATACAAAAATGTAACAATCTATTAACATTTGGAAGCTCTAAAAGAGCAATTAAGTGAAATAATTTAATATCCAATATTTGAATCATATAAAAAAGGAGAGTTAGTAATGGCTAACGAATCTGCAGAAATATTAAAACTTATGAAAGATAACGGATGCGACATTCTGGACCTGAAATTTACAGACCTTCCAGGTACTTGGCAGCATTTTTCAATTCCCATTAGTGAAGTTGATGACTCTTTAATATCCAATGGTGCAGGATTTGACGGATCAAGTATTAGAGGATTTCAATCAATAGATGAATCAGACATGCTTATAGTGCCTGATCCTTCTACAGCTGTAGTAGATCCTTTTTTTAAAGGAACTGTATCTTGTATTGCAGACATTAAAGATCCGGTTTCAGGAGACAATTACAGTAGAGACCCTAGAAATATAGCTAGAAAAGCTGAAAAATATTTAAAATCTACAGGAGTAGGAACTGACTCTTTTTGGGGACCTGAGGTTGAGTTTTTTATTTTTGATTCCGTTCGATTCAGCTATGGGTCGAATCATGGTTTCCATGAAGTAAATTCTGACGAAGGAATTTGGAATTCAGGAAACGAGTTCATGTTAGATGGAGTCACTTTGAACAAAGGAAGTCGCCCTCCCCACAAAGGAGGATACTTCCCTGCACCACCAATTGACACTGCACATGATTTACGCAGTGAAATGGTCAGAAGCCTTGTGAACGATTTTGGAATTAGAATCGAAGCCCAACATCATGAAGTAGCAACAGGTAACCAAGCTGAGATTGATATGAGATTTGGTCCATTGCTACAAACTGCAGACAAAGTGATGACTTACAAATATGCTGTTAGAAATGTGGCGGCAAAAAATGGTAAAACAGTGACCTTCATGCCAAAACCTCTTTTTGAAGACAACGGAACTGGCATGCATACTCACCAGTCGATATGGAGAGACGGAGTACCTCTTTTTGCGGGAGATGAATATGCTGGATTATCTGAATTAGCACTCCATTATATAGGTGGTCTAATTAAACATGGAAAAGCATTAATGGCATTAGCTGCTCCAACAACTAACTCTTATAAAAGATTGACCCCAGGATTTGAAGCTCCTACCATTTTGGCTCTTTCAGCTAGAAATAGATCTGCAGCATGTAGGATTCCAATGTATTTCAACAATCCTGAAGCCAAAAGAGTTGAATTCAGGTCTGCTGATCCTACTTGCAATCCATATCTAACCTTTTCAGCCATGTTAATGGCAGGTTTAGATGGTATAGAAAATGGTTATTCACCTGGCGAGCCTCTAAGTCAAGACTTATTTGAATTGTCTGCAGAAGAAACATCAAAATTCCCTCAAGTCCCAAGTAGTCTTGAAGAGGCCCTGCAAGCACTAGAAGATGACCATGACTTCCTGCTTAAAGGCGGTGTATTCACAGAAGACGTGATCAAGACATGGATTGATTTCAAAAGAACAAATGATGTTGACGCTATTAGACTTAGACCTCACCCATACGAGTTCTTTTTATCATTTGACGCATAATTTAATTACAATTGAGTCGGTTAATTAATTCAACCGGCTCAATTATTCCTATTCCTTACCTGAATACTGATTGACACTTTTTTGACATATCTATAGTCTATCAATCCCCATTGTTAGTTTTAATAACTCAAATAATACTTAAATAATTCGGATTATTTTATGTCTACAAACAACGAAGCAATTGAATACATAAAAGCTACTGCTAAAGATCATGAAGTCAAATTTATTAGACTTTGGTTTACTGACATTTTAGGAAACCTTAAAGGCTTTGCTATAACTTATGAAGAACTCGAAAACACTATGAGCCGGGGAATGGGTTTCGATGGGTCCTCAATAGAAGGGTATGCTCGAGTAGATGAAAGAGATTTGTATGTATTACCTGATCCAAATACATTTACAATCCTTCCATGGAGACCTAAGCCAAATGGTGTAGCTAGAATGTTCTGTGACATTATTACTCCAAATGAAAAACCCTTTGAAGGTGATTCTAGGAATGTATTAAGGTCTAATCTTAAAAAAGCTTCTGATATGGGATTTACATTTTATGTTGCTCCTGAACTGGAGCATTTTTATTTCAAATCGTCCGAATCAACAGAAATAATTGATACCGGCGGATACTTTGATCAACTCACATCTGAATCTGGAACCGAATTAAGAAGGGAAACTATACTTACTTTAGAGGCATTAGGAATACCTGTAGAATCCAGCCATCACGAAGCAGCTCCAAGCCAACACGAGATCGACTTAAGATATACAGATGCATTTACTATGGCTGACACAATTATGACTTACAAATCAGTTGTGAAAGAAATTGCATCAACTCATGGATATTATGCATCTTTCATGCCAAAGCCAATTTTTGGAGAAAATGGAAGTGGAATGCACACTCATATGTCTTTATTTAGTGGAGATGAGAATGCTTTTCTAGACACAAAAAAACCAAATGAACTATCTGATATAGGCAAACAATTTTGTGCTGGTTTATTAAAACATGCTCGAGAGATCACATTAATTACTAACCAATGGGTCAACTCATACAAAAGACTTGTTCCTAGTTACGAAGCCCCTACTTATATTTCTTGGGCAGAGGTAAATAGATCTGATTTAATTAGAATTCCAACATATAAAGAAGATCGACCTAATTCTAGAAGAATCGAATACCGAGCACCGGATCCTGCCTGCAACCCTTATCTAGCATTTAGTGTAATTTTAGCCGCAGGATTAGAAGGAATTAAAAAAGGGTACATATTACCCGAGTCACCACAAATGAGCGTAAATACAATGACGAAACAGCAGCGTGATGATTCAGGTATAGAAACCTTACCCACCAACTTATGGGAAGCTATACAAATCACTGAGAATAGTGATTTAGTCAGAGAGACATTAGGTGAAACAGCGTTTAAAATTTTCATAGAAAACAAAAAAATTGAATGGGAATCTTATAGTGCTCAAATTTCAGATTTTGAAATCCAAAAATATTTACCCTCTCTATAGGATAAAATTTAACTATGCAAACAGATAAACACATACCAAACATAAAAAATCAAGGATTATACTCACCTGAATTTGAGCATGATGCATGTGGCGTAGGAATGGTAGCAAATATCAAAGGCGTAAAATCACATGAAATCATTTCTAGAGGGATAGACGCCCTATGCCATTTAGGTCACAGAGGAGCCTCTGGAGCAGACCCTGAAACAGGCGATGGAGCGGGAATCATATGCCAAATCCCACATGATTTTTTTGTTGAAAAAGCTTCTATGGAAAATATTTCTCTACCCCATCTAGGAGATTATGGAGTAGGAATGGTGTTCATTCCCCAAAAAAATTCAAATGCAATTGATCAATACAAGCAAAGTATTGTGAATTCTATTGAACAAGAAAATTTTGAATTGATTTGGTGGCGTGAAGTTCCTGTTGATCCAACTAAAATAGGGACTTCCGCTAACGAAGTTCGACCTAATATTTTTCAGTTTTTTGTATCAAAAAAACAACAAAACCGTTATCAAAATCTAGATCTATCTCTTTATATACTCAGAAAAAATATCGAGCAAGAAATTTCATCATCTAAATTAAAATCGCATGATTTTTACATTTGCTCACTTTCATCTTCAACTATAGTTTATAAAGGCTTATTAGTTCCTGAGCAAGTTCCAGACTTTTTTCTAGATTTAAATGATCCAATATTTCAAAGTTCTTTTGCGTTAGTTCACTCTAGATTCAGTACTAATACTTTAGGGAGCTGGAAACTTGCCCACCCTTACAGATTTGTAGTCCATAATGGAGAAATTAATACTGTTAAAGGTAATATCAATTGGATGCTATCCAGAGAACAGTCTTTTCAATCAAATGAATTGGGCAGTGATTTGGAAAAAATCAAACCAATTACAGCTCATGGACAAAGTGATACCGCAGCATTAGATAACGCTCTTGAATTACTTCTAGCAACAGGAAGGTCAATAGAACATTCAATGATGATGCTAATTCCTGAAGCCTGGGGTGACCATATTGAAATGTCCGATGCAAAACGCGCATTTTATGATTATCACTCAAGCATGATGGAACCTTGGGATGGACCAGCTTTAGTAGTAGGTACTGACGGCAAAAAAGTGTGTGCAGTTTTAGATAGAAATGGATTAAGGCCTTGTAGATATTTAGTCACAAAAGATGACTTGTTAATTATGGGGTCTGAAACTGGAGTAATTGAGGTACCACCTGAAGATGTATTATTTAAGGAAAGAATCTACCCCGGAAGAATGTTTTTGTTAGACACTGAATCTGGTCAAATAATTAATGATGCTCAAATCAAAAATTCCGTATCACAACAACAACCCTACGAAAAATGGCTAGAAGAAAACAGGGTTGATATTAATAACTTAACATCACCTGTGGAATTTCCTACCGAACCAAAATCCACTTTCACTAACCGACAAAATGCATTCGGATACACTTTAGAGGAATTAAGGATGTTAATTGATCCAATGGCTACTACAGCTTACGAACCCACTGGATCAATGGGAAATGATGCTTCTCTTGCATTTTTATCTGATCACAACCCATTACTTTTCAACTACTTCAAACAATTATTTGCTCAAGTTAGCAACCCTCCATTAGATGCAATTCGTGAAGAATTGGTAACATCACTAAGGGCTACTATTGGAGAAGAAAGAAACCTTTTCGATGAAACCCCTTTACATGCAAGACAAATCACATTGCCTCATCCAATTATTAATAATGAAAATTTAGGTAAACTCAGAGAATGCGACCAAAACGGAATCAAAGCAGAAACCATCTCATGTTTATTCAATCCATCAATTGAGAATGGAATTGAGAAAGCACTTGATCAAATTTTAAAAAGTGCTGAAAATGCCATCAATAATGGCTCATCAATATTAATTCTTTCAGACAGGGGGGTAGATAAAAACAATGCTCCAGTACCTGCATTACTTTACACTTCAGCAGTACATCACCATCTAATTTCTATTGGATTAAGATCAAAAGTAGGATTAGTCATTGAAACTGGAGAAGCTAGAGAAGTAGGTCACTTTGCTTTACTCATAGGATTTGGAGCAGGCGCTATTAATCCTTATTTTGCCATAGAAATAATTCAAAAACTTGCAAACAAAAACGAACTTTCCATAAAAATCTCTGATGAAAATGCTGTTAATAATTACATAACCGCTGCCCATAAGGGAATTTTGAAAACTATGTCGAAAATGGGAATTTCTACTATACAAAGTTACCGTGGAGCACAAATTTTTGAAGCAATAGGCTTAAACGAAGAATTTATATCTAAGTACTTTACAAGAACCATTTCTAGAATTGGGGGGGTTGGCATCAAAGAAATCCAAACCGAATCCATTAATAGACATACTAGAGGTTTCAGTGATAATGAAATCCATTCAAATTTAGATATTTTACCTGGCGGTGAATACCAGTGGCGACGTGATGGCATTTACCATATGTGGAATCCTAATACTATTACATCATTGCAACATGCAGTTAAAACTAATAATTGGGAAACCTACCAACAATTCGCAAGTTTTGTTGATGAAGAAAATGTGCGTTTATCAACCATCAGAGGATTGTTAGACTTTAAAAATCAAGGAAATACTATTTCTTTAGACGAGGTAGAACCCGCAAAAGAAATAGTAAAAAGATTTGCTACCGGAGCAATTTCTCTTGGATCTATTAGCAGAGAAGCTCATGAAACTTTAGCTATAGCAATGAATAGAATTAAAGCACGCAGTAATACGGGAGAAGGTGGAGAAGATTCAGTAAGATTCACTTTAGACAAAAATGGTGATTCTCGAAACAGTTCTATCAAACAGGTTGCTTCTGGAAGATTTGGAGTCACCATAAATTACTTAACCAATTCAACTGACATTCAAATCAAAATGGCACAAGGGGCTAAACCAGGTGAAGGGGGACAATTACCTGGACATAAAATTGATGAGTACATTGGATCTGTTCGACACTCTACCCCAGGAGTAGAATTAATCTCTCCCCCACCCCATCATGACATCTATTCTATTGAAGATCTAGCTCAATTAATTCATGATCTTAAAAATGCTAACCCTGATTCTAGAATTCACGTAAAACTAGTAGCTGAAGCAGGCGTGGGAACTATAGCTGCGGGAGTTTCAAAAGGTCACGCAGATGTTGTGTTAATTAGCGGATCTAGCGGAGGAACTGGAGCTGCTGCTGAAACCTCAATAAAACATGCAGGACTTCCATGGGAGCTAGGAGTTGCTGAAGCGCAGCAAGTTCTAGTAATGAATGACTTAAGAGGCAGAATTGTACTTCAGGCTGATGGTCAGCTTAAAACTGGTAGAGATGTCGCTATTGCTTGTTTACTTGGGGCAGAAGAATTTGGATTAGCTACAGGCCCATTAATCGCTATGGGGTGCATCATGCTAAGAAAATGCCATATGAATACTTGTTCTGTAGGTATAGCTACACAAGACCCTGAATTAAGAAAGAAGTTTTCAGGAAAACCTGAGCATGTAATTAATTATTTTTTCTTTATTGCCGAACAATTAAGACAGATTATGGCTGATTTGGGAATCAGGTCTATTAATGAAATGATCGGTAGAGTAGATCTTTTAGAACCAAGAAAAAATATCACACATTGGAAAACAAAAGATGTGGATTTCTCACAGATATTGTTTAATCCGAATGTGTCTGACAAAATTTCTAGATTCTGCATTGAAGAACAAGACCATGGACTTGAAAAATCTCTTGATCAACAACTTATCAAAGAATCTCAAGATTCTTTGATAAATAGTCACAAAACAACTATCAATAAAAATATCAATAACTCTTTTAGAACAATCGGAACAACACTTAGCCATGAAATAGCAAAAAGCTATGGGGAAAAAGGGCTTCCTGATGAAACTATTAAATTAAATTTAAATGGATCAGCTGGGCAAAGCTTTGGAGCCTTTCTCAATAAAGGGATTTTTGTAGATTTAAAAGGAGATGCAAACGATTATTTTTGCAAAGGCCTTTCAGGAGGGAAAGTTATAGTACAACCTCCATCAAATTCATCGTTTTCTCCTGAAGAAAACATCATTATAGGTAATGTTGCTCTTTACGGGGCTACTGGTGGTGAAGTTTACATTAATGGTATAGCGGGAGAAAGATTTGCTGTTAGGAATAGCGGAGCCAATGCCGTAGTAGAAGGCGTAGGAGACCATGGATGTGAATACATGACTAGAGGCAAAGTAGTAATACTAGGAAGCACTGGACGAAATTTTGCCGCCGGTATGAGTGGAGGTGAGGCATATATATTTGACCCACAGAAAAAATTTGAGTCTAAATGTAATATGGGACTAGTAAGTTTAGAAGAAGTTTCAGACGAAGACGAATCTGAATTATACAAACTAATATCAAATCACTTTAAATACACTCATAGTGTTACTGCAGAGAAAATACTAAATGATTGGAAAAACACTTTATCTTCATTTATTAAAGTTATGCCTAACGACTACAAAAGAGTGTTAGAAGAATTAAAAAACAAAGAGGTTTCAATTAATGGGTAAACCAACAGGTTTCAAGGAATATTCCAGGTTAACTCCTAATAGATTCCCTATAGAGCTCAGATTAAAAAATTTTGATGAATTCTATGAGGTTTTTGACCCTAAAGCTGCCGCTACTCAAGGTGCTAGATGCATGAACTGTGCAGTCCCCTTTTGCATGAGTGGATGCCCATTGGGAAATATTATTCCTGATTTTAATCACTTAGTTTATCAAGGAAATTGGAAGGAAGCTTTAGAAGAATTGCACTCTACCAATAACTTCCCTGAATTTACAGGGAGAATTTGTCCCGCCCCATGTGAAGCATCATGTGTATTAAACATTAACGATGATCCTGTCACTATCGAATTTATTGAAAAAACAATAGTGGACAGAGGTTGGGAAGAAGGATTCATCAAGCCCAATATTCCTTCCATGAGAACAGGCAAGAGTGTAGCAGTAGTAGGTTCTGGGCCATCAGGATTAGCAGCAGCTCAACAATTAAATTCTGCAGGACATACTGTTACAGTTTTTGAAAGAGCTGACTATATCGGAGGGCTATTAAGATTAGGTATACCAGATTTCAAACTTGAGAAATCTATAGTCCAGCGACGAATAAATCAAATGGCTGAAGAAGGAATAGAATTCGTTACTGGTGCATATGTCGGCAACAATGTTCCAATCCAAGACTTAAAAGACAAATTTGATTCTATTTTGCTTACTGGAGGATCAACTATTCCTAGAAATTTACCGATTCCAGGAAGAGAATTAGACGGTGTTCATTTTGCTATGGATTTTCTAACCCAACAAAACAAAATCAATGCCGGAGAATCTTTTTTAAAAGAATCAACTATCAATGCTGAAGGGAAAAAAGTAGTGATTCTGGGTGGAGGTGATACTGGATCTGATTGTTTAGGAACCTCATTAAGGCAAGGAGCTGAAATTGTTTATCAATTAGAATTACTCCCTGAGCCTCCAGGAACTCGTAGACAAAATGACTTATGGCCCAATTGGCCAATGATTCTAAGAACTTCATCTTCACATGAGGAAGGTGGGGACAGAGATTACAATATTTTGACAAAATCATTTAATGGTTCAGACGGAAAACTAACTTCTCTTACCGCAGTTAGAGTCGAATGGGGAGACCCTGATGAAAATGGCAGACCTCAAATGCACGAAATACCGGATAGTGAATTCATCTTAGAAGTTGATTTAGTATTTCTAGCTATGGGTTTCTTGCATCCTGAAAAAGAGGGAATGCTAGAGCAATTAAAAGTTGAACTAGACCAAAGAGGTAACGTACAAACTGATTCTAACAAAATGACCAACATATCAGGAGTATTTGCTGCAGGAGATATGTCTAGAGGTCAATCTTTAGTTGTCTGGGCTATATCTGAAGGCAGAGAGGCCGCTAGGGGAATTGACCAATACTTAATGGGGAATACCCAACTACCAAGATCCGCAAGCACATATATAGCTAGATAAAACAGGAGATTCATATGGCAGACTTAAAAATTGCAATGATAGCACGCAGTGAACCAGACACTGAATTAGTCAAAAAACAACTACAAGGCATTGATTATGATTTTGACGTATTCGTATGTAAGAGTGAGGGTGAAGCTATGGAGGCAGTTAAGGGTGTTGATTTGATAATTAATCAAGGGGTCAAAATGCCTAAAACTGTGATTGACGAAATAGATAGTGCTAAGGCAATTGTAAGTTTTGCTCATGGATTTGATCATATTGATCATGAAGCTGCTACAGATAACTCAGTGATGGTTGTAAACACTGCAGGATTCTGTACTGAAGAAGTTTCAAATCACGCTATCATGATGGTTTTAGCTTGCGCTAAAAAATTGGTAATTTTAGACAAGCTAACTCGTGCGGGCAAATGGGGAGATGAAACACGTCAAGTTATGAACAACATGGTACCTGTTACTGATCAAATTTTAGGATTAGTAGGTTTAGGAAATATTGGACGTGCTGTAGCACGAAAAGCTCAAGCACTGGGCATTTCTGTAATTGCATATGATCCTTTTGTAGCACCATGGCTAGCACGTGAATATCGCGTAGAATTAGTATCAAGCCTAAATGAATTAGCTGGTAGGTCTGACTTTGTATCCATGCATACGCCATTAAATAACCAAACAAGAAAGCTTGTGGGTGATAGTTTCTTTAATTCTATGAAAGAAACAGCGTATTTCATTAACACTTGTCGAGGTGGAACAGTAGATGAAAACGCTTTGATCAACGCATTAAATTCTCAAAAAATTTCAGGTGCGGGTATTGATGTTTTTGAAATAGAACCTACAGCAGTAGATAATCCATTATTTTACATGGATAACGTTATAGTAACTCCACACTCAGCCGGAACGTCTAATAGAGCCCGAGTTGCCGCACAAATTCAAGTGGGACAAGAAGCTGCCCGACTTTTAAATGGAACATGGCCAATGTCGTTGGTCAACCCCGAAGTCAGAGCACAAATTGAAGTCAGACCACTAGCAACTAGTTGAATATTACTTCTTTGAATTAAATATTTATAACTGGTGACATTTGATAGATTTTCATACACATATACTTCCATTGGAAATCATAAATAATTTAGAAAAATATACTGAAAAAGATACTACACTTAAGTCTCTTTTCCAAAAACCTAATAGTAAGTTTTCAACTGCAGAATTTCTCTGTGAAAAAATGAATGAACATCAAATTAATCAATCTGTAGTATTGGGAATGGGATGGAGTGATTCTGGATTAAACTCATTTGTTAACGATTATATTCTTGATTCTGCTAAAAATTCCTTGGGGAAACTCATCCCTTTTACTGGAATAAACCCAACTGATGTTAAATCAGGTATTAATGAAGCCATTAGATGTATTGAATCAGGAAGTAAAGGATTTGGTGAAATACATTGTGATTTTCAGAATTTTAATATTACTGACAAAAATATAATGGCACCTTATATGGAAATTCTAGAAGACTACAAATTTCCTATTGTAATTCATGCTTCCGAACCAGTTGGACATATGTACCCAGGAAAAGGGCTAACTACTCCTAATAAATTAGTCAAAACTATAGAAGATTTCCCAAATAATAATTTCGTTTTATCTCATTGGGGTGGAGGACTGTTTTTCTATGAACTAATGCCTGAAATTTCAAGATCCTTGAAAAAAGTATATTACGACTGCTCTGCTTCACCTTTTTTATATGACAATAAAATATATGAAGTAGCTCTCAAAATTCTAGACTCAACAAAAATCCTGTTTGGTTCAGATTTCCCTTTAATAGATCCTTCAAGAATAACTGATGACATAGAAAAACTGTCTATAGATCAAAAAGCTTTAGATGATATTTATTGGAAAAATGCATTTAATATACTAAACCTATCAAATGAATAGGTTGTTAAATTAATCACAAACCTATGCTATACTCAACTGAGAATAAACCCGGTGGTGGGAAAAGAGGTATAAAATGTCAGAAAGCACTTATCCCGAGTGTCAAGAATGCACTTCAGGAAGCTTACTCCCCTTATCAGACTTTGGTAGCCAAGGAGCTCCGATTCAATATAAGGCTTGGGTGTGCAATGTTCCTGCTTGTGGATACAATCTTAAAATCAGAAATGGTGACGTGTACATTAACGAACCAATAGCTAATGGAGAATCTCACTCTCCTAGACCAAGATAATTCTTACACAAACCATTTATCCATAAAGTGGATTTTATAATGGGAACTTTGAGTAAAAACAAACTAACTTTTCTGTCATTTTTAACAGGAATAGTATTTTTACTAATTGGGGGAGTAATACTATCTACAAACATTATTCCCGGCAATGTATCAAATCTACTTACTGCTCAAAAACCAGTTGAAAAAACTGGATTTGAACTGCAAAATTTTCTGAATCAAAACAATATTATTGATAATTACTCATACAACTCTCTGATAAATGTGTATCACCCTAAATCTTGGGCAAGTTCTAGATGGTTAAGATTAAACTACGAACTTGAAAACATTCAGAGTCATGAAAAATTTTCGTCTGAAATCCTTTCAAACTTGTCGATCGGTACTTTATCCGGAACTCCAACAAAAATAACAATTCCTTATATTGAAGTAGATTCAAAAGTAGAAAATCTCAAAGTGGTTTCGATTAACGGAGTTGAATCCTTCGATTCTCCCAAAAATATCATAGGAAGGATACCTAACGAATTTATAGGATCAAATAATGCAACAGGGTGGTATTTCGGACATCTAGAAAGCCCAGTCAAAGGAGAAGGAAATGTTTTCAGAGAATTGCCCAAAATATCCGATGCGATTATCACTGGTGACCCAGTTTATATTCACCTAATTAGCAATAATTATCATCTAGTATATGAAGCTTTTTCTTCAGAAGAAATTCACGAAGATGATTTAAAAATATTCAATCCAGGCATGAAATTTATCAAATTAGTTACTTGTTCAAACAGGCCATTTTACGACTACCGGCAAATCATTACTGCGATACTTGTTGGAGAAATCAAAAAGTAGTTACGCCAAAACTTCTCTCATGACGGAAAAAAACTGATTAGATGGGGTAGAAAAGCTTTTACCAGGTAATGTGAGTAAACCTGCCTGATCAACAGGCAAATAGTTAGCAAGAGACAAAACCTCTAATTCTTCTAAATCATCATCATCAATTGCTAATTTAGGGCCTACAGAAATTCCCATTCCTAAAGCTACAAATTTTTTAATCATATCCATACTTTCTAATTCCATAACTACATCATATGCAATGTTTTTCTTTTGAAATTGTTCTTCAACCACTTGCCTAGTGTAGGTCCCTTTCGCCATCATAATCAAAGGGAATTTTGCAATAGATTCTAAGTCAATAAATTCTCGATTAAGCAGTGTATGATTTTTTGGAGCAATAAGTACACGTTCGTATAAAAATAGAGGTTCAAAATCTAAATCTGATCCCCTATCAGGATGCTGAATAATTCCTGCATCAGCCTCTCCTGTTTTTACCATGGATGTAACTTCTGAGCGATTACCCGAAATTATTTTAATAAACACATCAGGAAACCGAATATTAAATTCTTTCACAACTTTCAAAAGCGTATGCGGAATAATGTCAGGAGTAGCTGCAATGGTAACGGGACCTTTTTCTTCAGCTAGAGTAGTTTTAGCAGCTAATGAATCTAAGCCATCAAGTAAAGGTTTAATCAAGTCATAAATCATTTGACCAGACAAAGTTACCCCAATGGGTCTAGTCACTCTGTCAAACAACACCATAGACAATTCTTGTTCAAGCTTTTTGATGTGAGTAGTAACAGTAGGTTGTCCGCAACCCAACTCATTAGCGGCTTTCGAAATACTTCTATTTCTTGCAGCGGATTCAAAACTTCTTAAATCTCTAATTTCCAAAGTAAAACCTCTTTATTCACTAACAAGATAATTGTAAATACTTTCATTAGCCCTGTAAATACTTCTTATGTAATGTTAAATTATCCCTAAAGAAGTCATTATGAATGAAAAAAAACATCTAAGCTTAAAAAATGCGTTTGCAAAAACCAAAAATTCTTTTTTGGGACAAATTCCAGAGATATTTAAATCTCAACAACTTTCATTAAAGGATTTAGAGGAACTAGAAGATATATTGATCAGTTCGGATATTGGAATGGATTCAACTAATAAAATAATTGAATCCATTAAAGAATCTTTTCGTCTCCAAAAATCTTCATCTTCAAATTTAAGTGATCTCATAAAAAATGAAATTCAAAATATATTAGAATCAGCTAAAAACGATGAAATTTCTAAAGATGCAAATTTTCCTCAAATACTAATCATGGCTGGAGTGAATGGCGTAGGTAAAACCACTGCAATTGCAAAAATTTCTCATTATTTTCAACAACGAGGTAAAAGTGTATTGTGTGGTGCTGCAGACACCTACAGAGCAGCTGCAATTGATCAAATCAAGCTATGGGGACAAAAAGAAAATTTTGAGGTGATTTCTCATCAATCTGGTAGTGATCCTAGTGCTGTAGCATTTGACACAATTTCAGCAGCAAAAAAAAGAAATATCGATTTAGTAATCATAGATACAGCAGGTAGATTACATGAAAACTCCAATTTAATGGATGAGCTCAAAAAAATTTACAAAGTCTTGAATCAATCGAAGTCACATTACAAGTTACATACCCTACTCACATTAGATGCCACTACAGGACAAAACGGCCTATTACAAGCAAAATCATTCAATGAATCAATTAAATGCGACGGGATTTTTTTAACAAAATTAGATGGAACATCAAAAGGCGGCATAATTATTCCAATCATTGAAGAAACCAATATACCAATTTCGTTTATTGGAACAGGCGAACAACCAACTGACATAGCCTTATTCGATCCAAATTTATTTACTGAATATGTTTTTAACTGAAAAGAAACTTGATAATGAACATTATTTTATGGATCACCACTTTAGAACTATTGGGAATAGTCACACATTTATCAATCTTCAGAATATGTAAAAATTTCTCTTATGTAGGATTCAGTATCTCAAAACCTTTATTTTTATTGCTGTTTGGAGTAATAACATGGTTATTACACTTTTTCGCACCAATAGAAATTTCAAAATCATTCATGGGTATATTAGTAACCATTTTCGTAATTACGAGTTTTTATATTAATAGAAATTTTTTCTCATCATATATAAATTCATTTAAATCCAATTATCTAATAATCCTATTATTGTTTTTCAGCCCATTAATAATATTTGGTGTATTTCTAATAATTAAGTCTCTTGATCCTTCAATTAGCCATACTGAACAACCAATGGATTTTGCTTTCTTAAATGCTGTTTACAACTCAAACGCTAATCTACCATCAGATCCCTGGTTCAAAGGAGAAAGTATAAATTATTACTATTTTGGATATTGGATTTTTGGAAGATTCGGCAACATGCTTTCAATACCACCTGAAATTGCATACAACTTGTCACTAATCTCGATTCCATATTTAGCATTCAGTACAGTTTCAGGAATTGTGATTTATTTAGTTGTGACACAAACCCCGAGATTAAAACAGGTGCTCATACCTAGTATATTTGCATCTAGTAGTTTAGTGTTCTTGGGGAATCTATATACTCCTTTAAAAATACTTGAAGAAAAAGACTTAATTTCTCAGAAAGTATGGGATTTTGTGTGTATAGATGGACTTCACGGTTCAAACAATGCGTTAACGTCAACTTTTTTTCCTAATGAATTTTGGTGGTGGTTCAAAAGTACAAGAATTATTAACCATTTTGGGCCATCATGTAATATGCCTGGTAGTGACTACACAATTAACGAGTTCCCTTTTTTTAGTTTTATACTTGGCGACCTTCACCCTCATGTAATGAGTATTCCATTTGTGATCACATTCGTCATCATTGCAATATTCATTGTCAATAAACATAAAATTTATTCATTTGAAACATTAATTCTATTAGTATTATTTGGAATCACAGGATTTGGGGTTACTTTCATTAATATCTGGAACATCACAATAGTAATGTTAATAACTGTAGGGATATCTTTATTAAAAATATTCAATTATCAAAATTATCCGAAAAACGAGTTACTTGTATTAATCATCTCTCTACTATCTATGTCATTAACTTTGTTATTTACACTCATACAATCATTTGAATCTTCTATTCATGGAGTATATGCAACAAATATACAGAGTGACTTCACACAAGAAATAGTTATTTGGTTACCTTTTTTAATTATTCATTTTATTTATTTAATAAGAATAATAAGTATGTACCCAGTAGGAAACAAATGGAGAAAATCATTATTTATCTCTCTGTTATTTGTAACATCTCCATTAATTATTTCCCTATTTTTACAGTCCATAAATCCCTCTATTAATCACAAAACAATTACAGGGATAATATTTACAATATTTTCGGCTACTAGCATTTTTTATGCTTTTGCTATAAATCAAAATTATTGTAACCATAAATCCGTGATAACACTTTCTTTAATTGGAATATCATTTTTCCTATTAGCAATACCTGAATTTCTATTCTTAGGAGATATTTTCAATAATCGAATGAATACAATATTTAAGTTTTATTATCTTGCTTGGATTTTTTTATCTATAACGAGCGGCATATGCTTTTACGAGTCAACAAAGTTTCTTAGAACCAAAACCGATTTTAAAAAAACATTAACAACTTCATTGATTTTGCTTCCTTTTTTATTGGGGTTTTTATATCTCCCCGCCTCTATTAAAAGTATTACCCCGAATTCGTATACTTTTTCAATTGATGGGTTTTATGATTTGAAACTAAACAGACCTCACGAAGCAAAAGCCATTTTTTTCGCCAAAGAAAATATTCCATCAAAAGAGGGTATTTTGGAGGCTGTAGGAGAATGGAATAAATTCGGTCTAATATCAAGCAACACTGGAATAAGTAATGTCATTAACTGGCCTGATCACGAAAAACAATGGCGAAAAGATTCTAATGAAATCATATCTCGTATAAATCATGTAGACACCATTTATAAAACAACTGATTCAAATAAGGCTAAACAACTAATGAATCAATATGAAATTAAATTTATATTGATAGGAGAAAATGAATCAATCAAATATAATGCAGAATCTTTAGACAAATTCTATTCAATAGCATCTACTGTATTTTCTGAAAAATATAATGGACAAGAAATTAAAATCATGAAACTTAATAATGAATAAATTTTTCAATACTTTCTCATTGATCAAAAAAGAATTCCTAATATTTTCATCGATTTTTTTAATATCTTTATTTTTGCGATTATTTGATGTTTCTTCTAGAGCAATGCATCACGATGAGAGCTTACATGTTTTTTACTCTTGGAAATTATTTGAAGGACTTGGATATTCCCATAACCCCATGATGCACGGTCCATTACAAATGGAATTGACATCAATATTTTTTTCAATAATGGGGGATTCTGATTTGAGTGGTAGATTGCTTTACGTAGCTTGTGGGAGTCTTTTGGTGATAATGCCATATTTTTTAATCAAACACATCAACCTGATTTCATGCATAATGATCAGTTTATTCCTAGCAGTTTCACCTACAATTGTTTATTTCAGTAGATTCGCTAGAAACGACGTTTTGATGAATTTATTTTCAGTAATATTAATCATTCTAATTTGGAATTATTTATCGAATAGAAATTCAAAAAACCTATATTTTATTTCTTTAATTTTAGCTCTAATTTATGGAACTAAAGAATCTTCCTATTTAATAATTTTCATGTTGGTGTCTTACAATTTACTAAATATTGTATATCTAGGTTATTTTCATTTTAAAATGAAAATATATTCAAATTATCTGATTTTTTCTGAACTGACTTTAATACAAATCATCTCAGGGATATATGTAGAAACAATTAACATATTTAAAAACTCTATAACTAATAAGAGCAATAATAATTATGTCTCTATAAGTATTCTGTTAATAACAATTACTCTTCCTTTATGGGCAGCTTTTTCTGGGATTATCTTCAATTTTTTGCCACTTGAAATTAATTTAGTTTCATCAGAAATCAACTCAGGAATAGGTCTACCTGATGAAAAAAGTAGAGGATTTGCAATAATCATAACTGGATTATTATTTTTGACATCAATATTAATTGGAGTTAGATGGGGACAATTAGTATGGATAAAATGTTCCATAATTTTTTGGGTAATCTGGGTCATTATCTACACAACATTCTTTACAAACATAACAGACGGTATTTATAAGGGATTATGGCAATCTTTAGGATATTGGATAGTTCAACAAGGGGAAGGGAGAGGAAATCAACCTGTCTACTATTATTTGATTCTCGGTTCAATTTATGAATTAGCGGTAATAATTCTTAGTGTTGCAGCTGCTATTTATTATATAAAAATCAAAAAAATTCACCCAACTGACTTTACATATTTTTTAATTTTTTGGGCGGTCTCATCATGGATCATTTATACTTTAGCTAGTGAAAAAATGCCTTGGTTATTATTCAACATCACTGTTCCAATGATTTTTTTATCTGGAAAATTTTTAGGTGACCTATTAACTGCCTTAAATCTCAAAAGAAAACCCGTATACATGTCAATTCTTGTGTCTGCTATTTGCATAATTTTGACGTTCAATCTATGGATCACTTATAGGGTGAATTTTATTAACAGTGACATACCAAAAGAAATGCTAGTCTACACTCAAACTTCTCCTGATTTGAAATCCATCAGTAATGCAATCCATACATATCAAAACTCTTCAAATCAAGATACAAACATATTAATTGATACCACTAGTGGGTTTGTATGGCCGTGGGTTTGGTATCTAAGAGATAATAATATTTCATACAAAAATTTAAAATCAGAAAATATAGATCAAATAGACTTAGATGTTTTAATTGTACATTCAATGAATGTTTCGAAATTACCCTCTAAAATAAAAAATCAATTCCAAGATCCAGTTATTTTCCCTCATAGATGGTGGTTTCCAGAATCAACTTATAGAAACATAAATGCAAATACAATTACTAATTTAATTACTGAACCAGAAAGAATTTATAAATTATTTGACTACTTAATTTTCACTAACGGAGTTTCTGGCAAAATTGGCAGTGAAAATGCATATTTATATTTCAAAGAAGATTTCCCGAATGTCAAAATTATTTCTCAGAACTTAAAGTAACTTATGGAATTAAAATAATGACTAAAACATTTTTAGCTATATTTGCTGGGGCATTACTTTTATTATTTTTTGTATGGACATCTGATATTTCTCAAATGTTAATACATCTCTCAGAATCTAATTTCTATTTACTAATACCGGGACTAGGATGTTATTTCATCAGTCTATGGTTCCGTACCATACGATGGAAATACCTAATAGGAACAAACCATACGTTAAAAAATAGAACCTTATTCCCCATGGTAGTAATTGGGTATATGGCAAACAACATTTTGCCATTACGAGCTGGTGAGTTCATCAGAAGTTATTTACTATCGCAAAAATCATCGATTAAGTTGGCTACGGGAATCAGCACCATTTTTGTTGAAAGGATTATGGATGCCATGGCTTTGATATTTTTAATAATAATAATGTCATTCTTTATTCCTATTTCAAACATCATTAACCATTTTGAAAATATAACGAAAATCAATTCTTTAATTCTAATTTTGATTTTTTCTATTCCATTTGTCTTAATTTTCATCCTACTTCTAATTGCATCATTTGTACCTAAATCAACACTTAGTTTCGTAGAATTTTCATCTCGATTTATGCCTAAAAAAATCTCAAAAATATATTTGGAATTGTTCAAACAATTTTTTGATGGATTCAAATATTTAAATAACAGAAAAATTTTAACAATAACCTTAATTCTTTCATTACCTATATGGATACTTGAATCCTTTTTATTTTATTTTGTTTGTGTCAGCATAGGAATTGATCATAACTTTGAATCAAACATTTATTTAATTGAATCATCTATTATGATTACAGGAATAGTAAATTTAGGAGCATCTATACCTATAACGCCTGGAGGAATAGGATTGTTTGAAATAATAGCAAGAGAAACATTAATACTAATTCCATATTCCAATACTTCTAGATCTGAGGCAGCAGCATTTGCAGGAATGACTCATGCTTTATTAATTATTCCAATTGTCATTTTGGGACAAATATTTCTATGGAAAAATGGTCTGTCTATCAAAAACATCAAAACAAATGAACAAAGGTCTAAAAATTAAATGAAAATTGCCATTCTAGGCGCAGGGGCAACCGGACTAACTGCAGCATTAAGAATTGCCCAAAAAACATCATCTGAAGTAACGATTTTTGAAAAAGACTCATTTTTAGGAGGTCATGCATCAACATTTCAAATTAACGGAACTCCAATAGAAAAAGGGTATCATCACTGGTTCACTAGCGATAATAAAATCATCGACTTAATGATTGAATTAGGATTAGAAAGCAAAATAGGATGGTATGAATCTTCAGTCGGAACTATTTTTCAATCAAAAACATACGATTTTATGACTCCTATCGACTTGTTGAGATATAGGCCCCTATCTATTAAAAACAGAATATCTTTGGGATTATCCAGCTTGAAAATTAGTAAAATAAAAAACTGGCATGATCTCGAAAAATTCACAGCTATAGAGTGGTTGAACAAAAATGTGAATAGCGAAATTTATAAAGCATTTTGGGAACCAATGTTGATTGGTAAATTTGGAGAAGAACACTACAAAGAAGTAGGGATGCCGTGGCTATGGGGAAAAATGAATACGAGATTCAAATCAAGAGAAGGGTTTTTTTCAAAAGAAAAACTGGGATACCCCACAGGTAGTTTTGATATATTTTTCAATGCGTTATCAAAAAAATGTATTGATTTAGGTGTAAAAATCCAATTAAATTCACCAATTTCACAAATTAAAAAAAATGAATCTGGATCTTTGAGTTTAACAACAAATAATGAGCAAACAATAGAATTCGACGCAGTGATAGCCACTGTACCGTCTAATGTATTTGACAAAATAACAATAGGTTTACCTGATACATATAAAGAAAAACTCCAAAAAACACGTTATATGTCTGCAGTACAACTCATTTTGGAACTAAAAAACCAACTATCAAAATACTATTGGTTAAATATTGCAGATAGAACTTTTCCGTTTGTAGGTGTTATTGAACACACGAATTTAGTTAGTCAATCAGTTTATGGAAATAGTCATGTAATCTATTTATCTAATTACCTCACTACTCATCATCCCATATACCAACTCAGTGAAAATGAATTATTACAACAATACCTACCATTTCTAAATCAAATTAACCCAAACTTTTCTGAAGATTGGATTATTAAATCTCATTTCCAAAAAATATCTGGAGCACAACCAATTATTGAATCTAAATACTCTCAAAAAATGCCTTCACACGAAACAGGTATTGAAAATTTATTACTAGGAAATACTTCTCAAATTTATCCGCAAGATAGAGGGACAAATTACAGTGTAGAACTTGGTGAAAAACTGGCAGAATTCGTGATAAAAAAACCTATAAACAATTGATTGAGACTATATAAGCGCTATGATATGCTTGTGGTAGTTTACAAAGATGAGGAGAACATCTTTGCCCGCTGATAACGAGACTTTGAGAAAACAAATTATTGAAGCTATTGCTTCCCAACACAGACCTACAGTTACTGTATTGTCTTCTTTACTTGCGATTCAAGATGCGATTGGATACATACCAAACGAAGCTATTGAAGAAGTTGCAGTTCAACAAGACACTACTGTAAATGCAGTGTTTGGAGTCGCTTCATTTTATCCTAACTTCAGGTTTACTCCTCCTAATAATCATTCTATAGAAGTTTGTTGGGGGCCTACATGTCACCTAGAGGGTTCATCTAATATCTTACAAGCAGTTCTAGATTACCTAGATTTGAAAGAAGAGGGAGATACACAAGATGGAGAATTCTCTTTTAGGTTTAATACGTGCCTAGGGGCTTGCTCTCAAGCTCCTGTAATCAGTCTTAATCACGAACTATTCGGAAAAATATCTCCAGATGAGTCGATTAAATTAATTAAAGAAATAAAATCTTCGGAACCCAAACACATATAATGAATTTTGAAGAATTAAAAGATAAAGCAGATCAAGAATGGAATCTATTAAACGATTCACCTCTCCCTGTTATAAGGGTTGGCACAGCTATGTGTGGCCATGCTTCAGGAGCATTCAGAGTAATTGAAGAATTAAAATCCATTTTATCTGAGAAAAAAATAGATGCCATTATAGAAGAGGTCGGGTGTTTAGGGCTTTGTTATGCAGAGCCATTAATAGACATTAAAAAACAAGGTCAGTCAAGATTATTTTTCAACAATGTCACTACTGATAGCATAAACACAATAGTTGAAGAATATTTAATCAATAATAAAATTGACACCACTTCAACATTAGGATATCTCGGTTCAGAAGGACCAAATTTTAATGAACCTGACCTTAACTCTTTACCTGGAATTGCACTCCAAGAAAGAATTGCTCTTAGAAACGCAGGACACACATCACCAGGAGACATTCTTCAATATATTGCTAACGGAGGGTATGGAGGATTACATAAAGCTCTGTCATCCATGGAACCATCAGATGTAATCGATGAAGTAAAAAATTCTGGGTTAAGAGGTCGAGGAGGAGCTGCATTTCCAACAGGAGTTAAATGGAGCTTTTTAGTAGGATCCTCAAACCCAACAAAATACATACTTTGTAATTGTGAAGAAGGTGACCCAGGAGCATTTAACGATAAAGGGATCCTGGAAAGCGACCCACACACTCTTTTAGAAGGATTATTGATTGCTGGATATGCCACTGGAGCAAGTAACGGAATCGTATTCATAAGACATGGTCACAACGGACCTATTAATAGAACAGAAGAAGCCATTAAGCAGGCCAAAGAGCTAGGGATATTGGGTAAAAACATATTTGGTTCGGGATTTGACTTCGACATCGAAGTTTCATTAACAGGTGAATCATATGTTGCTGGAGAAGAGACAGCATTGATGGAAGCAGTAGAGGGGAAAAGATCTATGCCCAGGTATCGCCCACCATTTCCAGCTGCATTTGGAGTATGGGGCAAGCCAAGTAATATTAACAATGTGAAATCTTTGTCATACACTCCCGAAATTGTTTCAAAAGGAGCTGAATGGTTCTCTTCTATAGGAGTAAATAAAAGTACAGGTACAGCCATAGTTTGCTTGAGCGGTGACGTTAATAAACCGGGATTATATGAAGTACCAATGGGGCTAACATTAAAACAAGTAATTGATGATTTAGGTGGTGGCATGAAAGAACATCAAACCCTAAAACTACTACAAACTGGAGGGCCATTAGGTGGGGTACTGGGCCCTGACAGTACAGACATCCACATTGATTTTGATGAAATGAGAGCAGCAGGAGCCATATTCGGATCTGGGGGCATCATTGTTGGCAGTAATGAAGTTTGCGCAGTAGACCTGACAAGAATTCTAGTTGCATTTTGCCAATTTGAATCATGCGGAAAATGTTTCCCCTGCAGGTTAGGAATGGAGCACTTATTAGAAATTGTCGAAAGAATTTCTAATTTTGAAAGTCAAGATGGAGATATGGACTTAATGAAAAGTGTGGGCGGAACAATGGAAGCAGGATCTCTTTGTGGACATGGCCAACTAGGATTTGGTCCAATTAGATCTGCAATCACTCACTTTGAAAAAGATTTTCGGTCACATATCGAAGATGGAATCTGTCCAACAGGATCTTGTAACAACCCTAAAATTGTTCCTAAAAATACCCGCCCATATGCTCAAGACTTTGTCGTTGGAGTAAAAAATGACTGAAAAAATCAACTTAACTATTGACGGGAAGGAAATCCAGGCACAACCAGGAAGCATGATTATTCAAGCTGCTATGGACAATGGAATGTACATACCATATTTATGTTATTACCCTGGTATGAAACCTTATGGTGCGTGCAGAATGTGCGTAGTAAAAGCAGAGGCTCCTACTCCAGATGGATCATACAGATCATTGCCTGGAAGTCCAGCTTCCTGCACAACTCCAATTTCCGAAGGCATGAGAGTCGAGACAAATACTGACGAATTAATTTCTCTTCGCAAAGGGATCATGGAATTACTTATTTCAGAGCATCCTCACGGATGTTTAAATTGTCACAGAATTGATCTTTGCGGTCCCACTGACGTATGTCTAAGGCATGTAACCGTGAATGATAGATGCGTGACTTGTCCTAAAAATGAAAGGTGTGAACTTAAAGATACTGTGAGATACATGGAAATGGAATTAACAACCCCATTGACTTACAACAACCGACATCTGCCATTAGAGGTTAAAGACCCTTTTTGGGATATGGATATGAATTTGTGTATTGTTTGCTCTAGGTGTGTAAGAGCTTGTGATGAAGTAAGAGTCGATCAAGCGATAACACTAAAAGAGAGATCAGGCAGAAGTATTATAGGCACATCTAAAGGAATATCTCTATTAGAGTCCGGATGTGAGTTTTGTGGAGCATGCATAGATGTTTGTCCCACGGGAGCGATAGTTGAGCGGGATTACAAATGGGATAAAGCTGAAGTCAAAACCACAACAACATGTCCACATTGTCCTGTTGGATGCCAAACATCTTTAGACATAAATAAAAGGAATAAATTAATTCGCTCAATTCCAGTACGCGAAGCAGAAGCTAATCAAGGCATGACTTGCTTCAAAGGAAAATTCGGACTGGATTATGCCAACAACAGAAATAGAATAAAAACCCCTTTAATCAAAAAGAACGGAGAATTAGTTGAAGCATCATGGCCTGAAGCCTTAGATTTAGTGGCCTCAAAACTATCTCAACTTAAAGGAAATTCGTATTCATTAATATCATCTGACAGAGGCACTAATGAAGATCATTTCATAGCACAGAAATTCACAAGACAAATAATGCAGTCCAACAATATTGATTTCTCTTCAAATACTAACTCAGAAATATTTGATAATTTATCTTCTATGATTGGACATTCTTCTGCCACAAATACTATATGGAACTTATTGAAAACAGACTTATTTGTGATAGTTTCTTCAAATATTACAGAACAACACAATGTATTAGGTGTCCCAATAAAACAAGCTATCTCAAAAGGGTCAAAAGCTATAATTATCGACCCAAGAGAAACTGAACTATCAAGATTTGCAGACCATTGGATAAAACCAAACATCAATACAGAACATATCTTAATTGGTGGAATCATTAGATCAATAATAGATCAATCCTTAGAAAACCATGATTTCGCATCAAAATCTTGTGAAAATTTTGATGAGTTCAGAAGCTCTGTTTGGGACTTTGACCTTAGTAGAGTATCTAAAGAAACTGGAGTTTCCCAAGAAGAAATCCAAGATTTAGCAAAAACAATTTCAGAATCTACAGCCACATCGTTTTTATATTCTTTGGATACAATTTCTTCTGAAATCAAGGAATCTACATCGACAGCAATAATTGATTTAGCTTTATTAACAGGAAATGTTGAAAACCCTGGTTCAGGAATTTACCCATTATTCACTGGGCCTAATGAACAGGGTGCTAGAGATATGGGTTGTGTACCTAATTTTGGACCTGGATACTCCCATATCTCAGAAACTGGAATAGGATTAGGAGAATTAGACAACGCTTGCCAAACAGGTGACATTAAAGCCTTACATATCATAGGTAATCAAGCATCTATTTCTTCAGAATCTGGTCAAAAAATTAAAAACGCACTAGATAAAGTAGAATTTTTGGTGGTGCACGAAAGCTTTGAAAATGAATTTACAGCTAAAGCTGACGTAGTATTCCCATCTAGTCTATTTGCTGAAAAAGATGGTACGTTTACTAACCTTGAGAGAAGAATCCATAAAGTTAATCCAGCCCTAGGTAATAAGTTTGATGAAGATGAGGATTGGAGAATATTATGCCAGCTAGCCACTAGAATGGGGGCTAACAATTTCAATTATTCCAATTCTGAAGAAGTTTTTAAAGAATTAAGTCCATTTTTACTATCAACTAATGATATTAACTTTCAAAAGATTTCTCAAAGTGGCCAAATTTATTCAGTAAAAAGAAATTTAAAATTTAAACCTATAAACATTTCACTAAATCTCAATTCTATTTCTAGTGATGAATTCCCCATGATTCTAACTAGAGGCCGAATTTTAGAAGAATCAAAATCAGACGCAAAAATCCAATTGATCAATGACAAAAACTCCATTACTAGAAATGAAATTATTGAATTAAACTCTCAAGATGCTTTAAACAACAATATTCTTGAGGGAGATTCCATCAAAATTATTGGAGATAATTTTGAGCTATCTGGAATTGCACATCTCAACGGCATTAACTCTGGAATTGTTTCTACAACCCAACTCTTTGGTTCAATTATAGAAAAGGTTCAAGAACACAAAACTGAAGACCCCATGTTGCATTTTGACCAACTAAATTTAATTCCCGTACGGATTGAAAAGCCTGAGTAATTTTTATTGGAGATAGTTTGACTATTCAAAAGCTCAATAAAAACAATCACTTACCTACAACTACTGTAATTGACTATGAAAACAAAACTGACGACTTAAGAATTATTTGGTTAAAAAAACCTGCTAATTTCGATTTTACACCTGGTCAATATTGTACGATTGGTAAAAATAAAATAGAACGAGCATACTCAATTGCATCTTCACCTCATGAAGAATTCTTAGAATTATTCATTGAACTAGTTCCAGAGAATGATGGAGGAGTTTTAACACCTCAATTATGGAATTTAAAAACTGGGGATTTGGTCACTATTAGACCAAGAGCGAAAGGAATCTTCACATTAAAAGAAAATCACCCTAATCAACTTTTTGTTGGAACTGTTACAGGTATAGTTCCATATGTAAGCATTATTAGAAACTACATACATCAAAACAAAATAGGCCATAAATTTTACATTCTTGAAGGTGCAAGCTATTTTGATGAATTTGTGTATGACAATGAGTTCTTTAAATTGATGAAATCCCATCCTGAATTATTACATTTCGTTCCTACAATTAGTAGACCAGATGATATAAAAAATTCTTATTGGAATGGAATTACGGGTAGAGTGAACAATATTATAGTTGATCAAATTAACTCTTTAAATCTTTCTCCAAGTAACACAATGGTATATGCTTGCGGCCATCCTGGAATGATAGAAGACGTGAAAACAAAAGTTTCAAATCTATCTTTTGAATTTCTAGAGGAAAGATTTTGGAAAGACGACTAAACTATATCTAATGGAGTCGATATGACAAAAATCAAACTCGGTATTGTTGGCTGTGGAGCTATTTCACAATTAAATGTCCCAGGATACTTAGAAAATTCTAATTGCGAAATCGTTAGTTTATGCGACACTCAATACGAAAGAGCAGAATCTAGATCAAACCAATGGGGAATTAACCCTCAAATTTTCACAAACTTTGATGAATTTATTTCCAATACTGACATGGACGCAATAGAAATATTAACCCCAACTTTTCTTCATTCAGAACAAATAATAAAAGCATTAAATTCAAATAAGCACGTTTCTTGCCAAAAACCTTTATCCACTACATTAGATGAAGCTAAAAGAATCAATTCAGCAGTAAAAACATCAACCTCCAAGTTTCGAATTACTGAAAATTATTTATATTACCCTCCCATAATTAAAGCTAAACAACTAATCAATGATGGTGCGATAGGAGAACCTAACATGATTAGAATTCGGCATCTTAGGGGCAAATCTTCAAATTCATATAAGCTAGAAAATGATACAAACATTTGGCGCAGAGACTCAAACAAAAATCCCGGAGGTGGCCTTTACGATGGTGGGTGGCATCATTACGCTACCGCTGTAAATCTTGTCGGGGAAATTTCTAAAATTTCAGCTTTTGTATCTAAAAATGAAGATTTTATTGACGAAACACCTAGCTCTACAATTTTTGAAGTTAAAAATAAAAAATGTCTAGTCTCTATTGATTATGCATCTTCTCCGGAAATGTATTTAAGATCAAAATATTACTCAGTAGACGAATTCTTTGAAATAATTGGTAGTGAGGGAACAATTTGGATCACCCGATGTACGGGTGAGATGCTAGATTTACCTCCATTAATTGTTTTTAATGGTGACAAATCAACTCACCATCAAATTGATTCTGATTGGATTTCAGGGTTTAAGGGTGCAGCACACGCATTTATAGACTCAATCAACAATGACTCTCATATTGACATGGATATAGATTTTTCTACTCACGTTTTAAAAATAGCATTGGGTGTGTACGAATCTTCAAATACTCATCAAACTGTTACTATTAGTTAAAATTCTATGACGACACCCGCTAGAATCCAATACCTGAAAATCAAAGATGATTACCCTAATGAGATTCTTTTTTTTAGAATGGGCGACTTTTATGAAACTTTTGACAATGACGCCAAAATTTTATCTAAAGAATTACAAATTGCACTGACTTCTAGAGAAATGGGTAAAGGAAACAAAATTCCTCTAGCAGGGATTCCCTTTCATGCTATAGACAATTATTTACCTCAATTAATTAATAATGGTTACAGAGTAGCTATTTGCGAACAAACCAGTGATCCAAAAGATTCAAAAGGAATTGTTGACAGGTCAGTTGTTAGAGTTGTGACAGCAGGAACTGTAATAGAAGACAATTTAATTGATAAAAATTTAAATAATTTTCTGATGTGTTTAGTTACTGATGATCAATCTGTAGGAATAGCTTACATAGATATCACAACCTGTGAATTTTTAACCACTGAAGTTCCTATAGAATATTTACAATCTGAGATAGCAAGGATTAACCCTAAAGAAATAGTAGTTTCAAATAAATCACAATTCAATTTCCAAAACCAATCTCTTCATATAATCAGAGAAGAACATTCGATAATCCCGTATCTCGAATCGGCGCAAGAAATCTTAAAAAAACATTTTCAAGTTAAATCTCTTGAGGCATTTGGATGCTCTCAATTAGATCTAGCTACAAGAGCATGTGCTGGAATAATTTCATATGTACAAAAGAATCAACCTTTATCTATTCCTAACATCACAAATTTAAAAACATTTTCAACCAAGGCTTTCATGACTTTAGATAGTCAGACAATCAACAATCTTGAACTTTTCAAGGCAGGTAGATCAGAATCGAAAAACCACTCTTTATTCAACATCTTAAATTTTACTCATACACCAATGGGCAGTAGACTTTTAAGAAATTGGATTAGCCAACCTTTATTAGACATCAGTGAAATTTATCAACGCTCTAACACTATCTCTGAATTCAAAAATTCTCCTGAAATTCTTAAGAAGATTTCAGACCAACTAGAAACTATCTCTGATTTACAAAGATTGATTTCAAAAGTTAATTCTGGATCCGCAAATCCGAGAGATTTATTAGCCATTTCTAGTAGCCTTAAAGGAATTTGTAAAATAAAACAAATCCTTCAAAACAGCAAAACATCCAACTTAGCATGGCTAAATTCACCATTAAATTCTCATTCAGATATTATCCATTTAATTTCCTCTTCTATTAATAACGATGCGTCTACACTAATTGGAAATGGTAAAACAATACAAAAAGGATTTTCAAAAGAATTAGACAATTTAATTAAAATTTCTCAAAATTCTCAAACATCTATCGCTAACCTTGAAAATAAAGAAAAACAGAAAAGTGGGATCAAATCTTTAAAAATAGGATTCAACAGAGTGTTTGGATACTATATTGAAATTAGTAAAAGCAACCTTTCTCAGGTACCAGAAGGATATATTAGAAAACAAACTTTAGTAGG
>CEQN01009060.1_pt1 | contig 35061 bp, 35 predicted proteins | sample 427011 | NCBI WGS metagenome assembly CEQN01 (sample SAMEA2621277, study PRJEB7988) | marine metagenome | biome: marine biome (ENVO:00000447); feature: deep chlorophyll maximum layer (ENVO:xxxxxxxx); material: "saline water (ENVO:00002010), including plankton (ENVO:xxxxxxxx)" | depth 120 m
TTACGATTCAGATGCAGATTTAAATCTTTTAAAAGATAAATCAATCGCTGTCATTGGTTACGGAAGTCAGGGCCATGCTCATGCACTTAGTGCTCATGATAGTGGTATAAAAGTAAGAGTAGGTCTTTATGAAGGAAGTAAAAGTTGGGAAAAAGCTGAAAAAGACGGATTAGAAGTCGATACTGTAGATCAAGTAACAATTAATTCAGATATTATCATGTTACTTTTACCCGACACTGTTCAACCATCCGTTTACAATGATCTTATAAAACCTAACTTGGATGAAAGTAAAACTTTAATGTTTGCTCATGGATTTAACATACACTACGAAACAATAGTCCCTCCAGAAAATGTAGATGTGATAATGGTTGCACCAAAAGCTCCAGGACATAGAATGAGAGAAGTTTACACTAAAGGATCCGGAGTGCCTGGACTATTAGCTATACATCAAAATCCATCAGGCACAGCAGAGCAAAAAGGATTGGCTTATGCTAAAGCTGTGGGATGCACAAGAGCTGGGGTATTAAACACAACCTTCAAAGAAGAAACTGAAACAGACTTATTTGGAGAACAATCAGTTCTTTGTGGAGGCACTGCCCAGTTAGTTAAATATGCATTTGAAACATTAGTTGAAGCAGGATACCAGCCTGAATCAGCATATTTTGAGTGTCTTCACGAATTAAAACTTATCGTAGACCTTATGTATGAAGGTGGATTAGATTATATGAGATATTCAATAAGCACTACTGCTGAATATGGAGACCTAACTAGAGGTCCTATGATTATTGATGAATCAGTAAAAGAAAATATGAAAAAAGTTCTTAATGACATACAAGATGGGTCATTTGCAAAAGAATGGATAGCCGAAAATGATGAAGGACTACATCGTTTTGAAAAATTAAGAAAAGAAAATAGCTCACACCCTATTGAAAAAATTGGTAAAGAATTAAGAGACATGATGCCATTTTTAAAAGATTCTGAATAATAAAATAAGAGGAAAAATGTTATGAGTAATAATAAAATACTTATTTTTGATACAACCCTAAGAGATGGAGAGCAATCTGCAGGTATAGGGCTGACAAAATCTGAAAAATTAGAAATTGCTCACCAATTAAAAGAACTTAATGTGGATATAATTGAGGCAGGATTCCCCGCATCATCTCCAGGTGATTTTGAATCTGTTATTGAAATTTCAAAAGAGATAAAAGGACCAACAATAGCTGCTTTGGCACGTTGCGTACCTTCTGATGTTGATGCAGCATGGGAAGCAATCAAAAATGCCGAAAACCCAAGGATTCATGTATTTGTAAATAGCTCCGACATACAAATCATTAATCAACTAAAAAAGAACAGAGAAGAAGTTTTGGATATGGCCGTTTATTGCGTGGAACAAGCAAAAAAATACTGTTCTGATGTAGAATTTTCACCTATGGATGCTTCTAGAACTGATATGGATTTTTTGTATCAGTTAATTGAAGCAACAGTAAAAGCTGGGGCAACCACTATTAATATTCCTGATACAGTTGGCTATACAATGCCTTGGGAATTCAAGCAAAGAATTGAAGATATAATAAATAATGTGCCCGGAATGAATGATGTAGTCACAAGTGTGCATTGCCACAATGATCTTGGCTTATCAGTAGCAAATAGCCTGGCGGCAATAACAGCAGGAGCAAGGCAAATTGAAGGATGCATTAACGGATTAGGCGAAAGAGCAGGAAATGCTGCTCTTGAAGAAGTTATCATGGCTATAAATACACGAGAAGATTTACTTGATGTATCAACTGATATAAATACAAAGCAAATATACAAAACAAGCCGACTTGTTAGTGATATCACTGGTTTTCCAGTCCAACCAAATAAAGCAATTGTTGGCGCAAACGCTTTTAGACATGCATCCGGGATACATCAGGACGGTGTAATCAAATCAAAATCAACATTTGAAATAATGGATCCTGAATCTATTGGATTAACTGGTAATTCATTAGTGCTAAGCAAATTAAGTGGAAGAGCCGGATTAAAATCTAGATTAGAAGACCTAGGATATATTTTAAACAAAGAAGAATTAGACAAAACTTTTGAAGATTTTAAAAATCTAGCTGACAAAAAAAAAGAAGTCACTAATCAAGATCTTGAAATTCTGATGTCAGATCAAAAAAGATCTGAAAGATCTGATAATAATTATGAATTAATTTCAGTCAATATTGAATCAGGCTCTGAGAAACAACCAAAAGCAAATATTAAGATAAAAAATAATTCAAATAATAAAATAGAAGAAGCAACGTCAAGTGGCACAGGTCCTGTAGATGCTATATATAAAGCAATAGATAAACTAATTGATATTAAAGTAACTCTAAATGAATGGAGAATTGAAGCAGTGACCGAAGGTATAGATGCAATTGGTGATGCTATAGTAAGATTAGAAAAAAACAATTCTATTGTTATAGGAAGAGGGTCAGACACAGATGTTTTAGTTTCTAGCGCAAAAGCGTATATTGATGGCCTAAATAAATTAACTAATAATAAGTAAAAACTATGATTAACAAAAATCCCAAAACTTTATTTGAAAAAATATGGGAAAAGCATGTCGTAGACGAACAAGATGGACAACCCACTCTATTGTATGTAGATCTCCATATGATACATGAAGTAACTTCACCACAAGCATTTGAAGGTCTTAGGTTAGCCAACAGAAAAGTTAGAAGACCAGACTTAACAGTAGGAGTAGCAGACCATGCAATACCAACATGGGCAGGAAGAGATTCTATTTCTGACCCAATTGCTAAGCAACAAGTCGAAACTTTAACTAAAAACTGTAAAGAATTCGGAGTAACTCTTTATGACATGTACCACAAAAACCAAGGGATTGTACATGTAATAGGACCTGATTTAGGATTAACACAACCTGGTAAAATAATAGTATGTGGCGATAGTCACACTTCTACAAATGGTGCTTTCGGTGCTTTTGCGATGGGAATAGGGACATCTGAAGTTGAACATGTACTAGCTACGCAAACATTAAGGCAATTTAAACCAAAGACCATGAATATACACATTGACGGAGCTTTGCCAAAAGGCGTAACAGCAAAAGATCTAATACTTGGAATAATAAAAAATATAGGAATAAGCGGTGCCGTTGGGCATGCAATTGAATACACCGGAGAAGCACTGACTAATCTCAGTATGGAAGGGAGAATGACAGTATGTAATATGTCTATAGAAGCTGGAGGCAGAGCAGGAATGATAGCACCTGATGAAAAAACAATTGCTTATCTTAAAAATAAACCTTTCTCTCCAAAAGGAGAAGATTTTGAAATAGCAAAAAATGAATGGTTAAATCTAAAAACAGACGAAAATGCTAAATATGATACACAAATTATTATTAATAGTGATGAATTCGAACCGTTTGTTACTTGGGGAACAAATCCAGGTATGGTTGCCCCAATTACTGGCAAAATCCCTAATCCAAATAAATCTGAAGATAAAGATGAGCAGTTATCAATAATTAAAGCTCTTGATTACATGGGGTTAAAACCAGATACCAAAATTCAAGATATTCATATCGATAAAGTATTTATAGGTTCATGTACTAATTCGAGAATTGAAGATCTAGAAGCCGCTGCTGAGGTAGTCAAAAATAAAAAAGTTAATACTAATGTAAGTGCAATGGTTGTTCCAGGGTCAACTTTAGTTAAGAAAATAGCCGAAGACAAAGGTATAGACAGAATATTTAAAGAAGCAGGATTTGAGTGGAGAGAAGCCGGTTGTTCTATGTGTCTAGGAATGAATCCGGATATTTTATCACCAAAGGAAAGATGTGCATCCACATCAAACAGAAACTTTGAGGGAAGACAAGGAAAAGATGGAAGAACACATTTAGTTAGCCCTGAGATGGCGGCAGCAGCAGCGATTGCTGGTCATTTTGTTGATACTAGGGAATTATAATGAAACCAATAAACAAACATAAAGGAAAAGTGGCGCCATTAGATATGGTAAATGTAGATACTGATCAAATAATACCAAAACAATTTTTAAAAAGAATAGAAAGAACTGGTTTTGGTAAATATTTATTTTATGATTGGAGATTTAAAGAAGATGGATCATTAAACTCAGATTTCATTCTAAATCATCCTAGATATTCGAATTCATCAATATTAGTTACTGGTGAAAATTTCGGATCCGGATCTTCACGAGAGCATGCTCCTTGGGCATTAGGTGATTATGGATTTGAAATCATAATCGCACCTAGTTTTGCTGATATTTTTTATAATAACTGCTTCCAAAATGGATTGTTACCTATCAAACTTGATAAAGAAATAGTAAAAAATATAATCAAAAAATCAGAAAAAGAACATGATTTTAAATTAAATATAGATTTGGAATCTCAAATGATATGGGATGACACCGAAGAGATTTCTGTTAAATTTGATATCGAAGAATTTCGTAAATATTGCCTTTTAAACGGTCTTGATGACATTGGACTTACGCTTAATGCAGAAAAGAAAATACAATCATTTGAAAATAAAAGAACCAAAATTGGGGGTGTAGTAACAGATAAATAATAATTTATTCTGTTGCTTTCTTATTTTTAATTTTTTCAGTTATATATTTAGCTAATTTAGACTTGGCTGATATAGCTTCATTAGCTAAATTTGAAATATATGAGTTATTTAAATCAGATATTGTTCTAAATTTCTTATACTTATCTTTAAATCTAGATCTTTCTGATCTTTTATTTAATTGTGCCAGTTCAATCATTAAAAATTTTCTTAATAAACTAAAACACTCATCTGGATTCAAATGCATACCACCAACCGGCTCTGGAATCACTGAATCAATAATATTTAAATCTATACATTCTTTTGCGCCAATAACAGTTGGGTTATTTAATGAATCTTTATCATCTCTATTGTCACCCAAAACTAAAACAGAATTTTCTAACATAAGCCGCCTGTCAGATATGTCTAGCGAAAGTGCAGTTTCAGTACCTCCTGATCCTATTAATACAGAAATAGAAGGAGATGAAAATTCAGCCATAGAAAGCATAGTATCTCCAAGTGATATTCCGATTCCTTGTATTTCTTCTTTATAAGACATGTTGTGGCCTACGGTGTCTATAAAAGTAATAAGTGGGATATCAAATCTTGAAGCTAATTTAATAGCACGGCTACATTTTCTAAAATCTGTGGATGTAAGACCCTCTGAAGATTTGTTTTTAGTCGAGTTTTCTTGTGCAACAATCATAACTGTTTGACCTCCAAGTTGAGCTAGTCCAGTTATAATTCTTTCGCTATTTTCTAATAGCCTGTCACCTTTTATCTCAAAAAAATGTTCAAATACATTTTCTAAAAATACAGAAGCTTTGGGTCGATTTTTGTTACCAGAAATCTTTACTCTTTCATCAATGCTTATATCTGAAAGAATGAATGGAGTTAGGTTAGTTTTTTTACTTTCATATATTAATTTATGATTATTATTTAACAAATCTATAATTCGGGATATTTGTTCTTTTTGATGATTGCGATTAACAATAGAATCTATTAATCCACGGGAAAGCATAGAATCTGATGTTCTTGATTCAAAATCCACAGATCCAAAATCGCCTTTCAAATCTTTCAATGGACTCATTCCAACTGAAGCACCAGGTTCTGATAAAATTATATCTGAAAATGTTGCCAAAGTAATATAAGCTTGTCCTGTACAGGGATTTGTGAGTAATGATACAGATGGAATTTTCTTACTTTTAGCATTAGCCATGGATAACGTCACTTTTGCCATTTGCATCAAAGATAACACTCCTTCCTCAATTCTTGTACCTGAACTAGATATAATAGAAATAATTGGAATTTTTTTTGATACTGCAGTATCAATAGCCTGGGAAATTTTTTCCCCTGAAATCAAACCTAAGTTTCCACCCATAAATGAAAAATCCATTAATATAACCACACAACTATTGCCACCAATTGTACTCAATCCTGTTATCACAGAATCATTAAGTCCAGTTCTTTCAATATCCGATTTCGCTCTTTTTTCATACTCAGGTAACTCACCATATAAATATCCATACTCATTTGGCAAATCTTGGTTAAATTCCTCAAAGGAATCTCTATCAGTTAGTAATTGTAGTCTTTCGTATGGTTTTATATAAAAATGGAAATTGCATGCTTTGCAAACTTTGTAAGTAATGAATAATTCTTCATTCAGTAATTTGGCATCACATTTTAAGCAAAATTCATGATCTTGTTCAGCATATTTAGTTATAAAATCTTCAGAATTAACATTGATATTTTCATTGATTTGCTCTTTCAATACATAATACCTAACTGGTTATAATTAATTAATTATAACATCTCTAGACTTAGCAGATTCTTGCTGAGGACCGACTATTCCTTCTTCTTCTAATTCATCCATTAATCGAGCAGCACGTGGATATCCTATTCTAAGTTTTCTCTGTAGCAAGGATATAGATAATTTTTTTGTTGATTTAGCTAATGAAACCGCATCATTAAATAAACTATCTCTATCTATACCCGAAGAGTTACTATTCAATTCATCTTGATCATTTTGAAAGTTTTCAAATATATTAATATCATAATTATAATTTTGAGAATTATAATTATTCCAAAAATTAACTAAATTACCTATTTCATCATCATTGATAAAACATCCTTGCAATCTAGATGGCATCGCTCCATCTACAGGTAAATAAAGCATGTCTCCCTTTCCTAGAAGTTTTTCAGCACCAGTAGTATCTAATATTGTTCTTGAATCTATGCTAGAACTCACACTAAAACTTATACGACTAGGGAAATTTGACTTTATAAGTCCCGTTACAACATCTACCGAAGGCCTTTGTGTTGCAACAACCAAATGGATACCTGTGGCTCTACCTAGTTGAGCCAATCTGCATATTGATCTTTCTATTTCTGCTCCGCTAGTCATCATCAAATCAGCAAGTTCATCAATTACAATAACTAAATATGGCATTGAGTTTGGAAATTTATTATTTAATTCAGAAATATTTCGAACAGATTTAGATTCCATTAATTTATATCTTTTAAACATTTCATTTATAACACCTCTAAATATTTTAGCTACAGAATCTAATTCGACAATTACAGGAGAAATCATATGAGGTATTCCGTTATATTGAGTTAATTCAACTCTTTTTGGATCAACTAACATTAATCTTAGTTGATCAGGTGTTTTGCTATATATCAGACTAGAAACTATGGAATTCATACAAACACTTTTTCCACTACCTGTTGCTCCAGCTATTAACAAATGCGGCATTTTAGTTAAATCAATAGATATATTATCTCCTCCTGAACCTTTGCCCAAAGCTATTGGCAAAGAATCATTTTTCATCATCATATCTTTATAAGTATTGGATTTTAGTAGTGATTTAATGCCTATTACTCCAGGGTTTGGATTAGGAACCTCTATTCCAACCAATGATTCTCCAAGTACAGGTGTTTCTATTCTTATAGAAGGTGTTTTAAGAGCTAGTGACAAATCTTTTTCTCTAGCAAAAATAGCGTCAACTTTTACTCTGTTTTTCCTCTCTGATTCTTTCAATATATGCTTACCTTTTTCATCTAGTAATGGATTTCCATCTGCATCAAATTGCTTTTCTTTTTTTATTTTTTTAATCCAACCTGGAACCAATCCATAAAGAGTTACGACAGGGCCTGGTTGTACTTGTCCAATTTCAACTTCAACATCATATTCATTTAAAGTTTTCTTTATATTATCTGCAGTGTCGTCTATTTCATTTTGAGAAATAGATACTTCTTTTAAATCATTTAACAGATCAATCGACGGTAATAATGAAGAACCAGGGTCAGTTGTTATTTTCTCTGGTACTTTTGTAGTTGAAATAGGAATACTTGGATTTTTATTATCAAAATAACTAGTGCTATTCTCTTTGTTTTTGATTACGGAGTCATTATTAAGTACTTTATGATTTTTAGACCAATTAGAGTTATATTTAACGTTTAAGTCCTTAGAATCATCATGAATTTGATTTGAAGAGTGAATTTCATCTTGTTCATCTAGTTCAATTGGTTCTGATTTTAATTGTGTTTCAGGTTCAGAATAGTCAAGTTGCTTTGTAATAATAGTTTGCGGAGAAGTATTTTGGGATACCGTGACTGATTCTGATTTTGTTAATCTTAAAATACCTGATAAAGCTCTTAATCCCAAGGTGACTACCATCACAGCTATTAAAAAAATATTTACAAAAAATTTAGTAATAGTTTTTGGACTAACTGAAAACATAATACTTATTACAAATAGTGTACTTATAGAATAAAATCCTAATATTGAACCAGATTGGAAATTTTGACCAAAGGTACCAGCCAAAGTATTATCTGATGTGGATACAAGATAATTAGTGATAGAATTTTCAGCTTTCAAATTACCAAGTATAAAAATAATAAAGCCAAAAACTATAAATAATGAAAAATTAATTCTGAAATTAATTTTATTAATCCCAAAAATATAAAAATTCAAGAAAACTAAAGAATAAATTCCTAAAAATAGAGGAAGGGAAAGTCCAAAAAGTGTTCTCAAATCTGTAACAAAATTAATTATTATATCCATATACTACTTAAATATTTTTGATATTTAGATAATAAATAATCTTAGTTACAATTTCTATTTGTAATAGGGTTAATTTGTTATGAGATTTTAAGAAATGCCTTTCTTGTTCAAAAAGTTCAGAGCATCTTGTACAGTTAAAATACCTTCTGCGTCTTCATCAGAAATTTCAACAGGATTATCATCTGTACTAAATTCTTCCTCAAAAGCCATAATTAATTCGACTAAATCTAAAGAATCTGCATCCAAATCATTCATAAAAGAAGCTGTTGGAACTACTTGCTCTGCATCAACTCCCAACTTATCTGTTACAATATCTTTCAATCTATCTTCTAAACTCATATTATCTCCTTATTTTTTATTTATTTTTTGGATAAAAGAATCTAAAACTCCATTAATAAATGAAGACGAATTCTCTGATCCGAAAATCTTTGCTATTTCTATAGCTTCATCTAAAGCTATCTTAGATTTTAATTCTATATATTTTATCTCAAAAATAGATATTCGTAAGATATTTTTATCAATAATAGCTAAGTCTTTCAATGGAAATGAGGTAGCAAAAGTCTCGATTATAGAATCAATTGTATCTTTTTGACTGATTACACCATTTAATATTTTATTGGCATAATCAATATCTTCAGAATCATAATTAGAAATATCATCTTCAAATCCATCAATTTGAATTTCATTCAAAATAAGTCCCGCATCATCCATGGTAATAATCAAATCATTGAAAGCCGGGATCAATTCTAATTTGTACAAAAATTGTAATGCTAATATTCTCGAAAAAGTTCTTCTTCCATAAAAATAAAGTTTATTTTTTTTGGAGATCATCTAAGATATCATCGTATTGATAGAATCTGTGGTATCAACAGAAGTAATATTAGATTCAGAATCAATTCTTTTTATCATGTTACCTAACACTCCTCCGTGACCATATTCAATAAATGAGTCAACTCCAGAATTAATCATATATTTAACACTTTTATTCCAATCAACACAATTGCATATTTGATGAATCAATTCCTGTTTAATATCAGAAGTTTTAGTTAAAGGTTTAGCACTGCAATTTGCTATGATTGGTATCTTCGGATTAGAAAATTTCAAATCATTTATATAATTTTCTAATTTGTCTGCTGCCGGTCTCATTAAATCTGAATGAAAGGCACCAGCTACTTTTAATGGAATAGCCCTCTTAGCTCCTCTAGAAGTTGCTAAATCTATAGCAGATATAATTGCAGCTTTATCGCCACTTATAACTGTTTGCAAATCTGTATTAATATTTGAAACATAAGTTCCAGTCTGCCTGCTAATTTCGTATACAGCTTTTTCATCAAGTCCAATCAATGCTGCCATAGTACCAGGATTCTGATCACAAGCATCTTGCATTAGTTCTCCTCTGAGAGAAACTAATTTTGCAGTTTCTTCTAAATCTAATGCACCTGAAACATATAAAGAAGTATATTCACCTAAACTATGACCAGCTACATATTGAGGAACAGGGAATAAATCTCCACTTTTTTCCTTCAGAGCTTCATAGCATGCAATGCTTACAGTCATAATAGCAGGTTGAGCATTACGGGTAAGCATTAATTCATCATCGGGACCATTAAATATGATATCACTTAATTTTCTACCTAATGCATCATCAACTCTTTTAAAAACATTTGCAGAAACGGGGAAATCTAGTAAATCTCTTCCCATGCCAACTTTTTGACTCCCCTGTCCAGGAAAAATAAAAGCTGTGTTAGAAACTGATTTTATACTTTGATCGCTATTACTCATTTAAAGCCTAACGTTATTCTAATATCTGTTCGTCTTTATAAATACCACACTCAGGACAAGCAGAATGTGGAACTATAATCGCTCCGCATCCAGGTACTCTGCATTTAGTAAGAGGAACATTTTTAATACCAAAATGAGAAGCTCTATCTTTTTTTCTTTTTTTCGAATGTTTTTTCTTAGGTAATGGTGCCATATTTAAAATCCAAAATATATATTACATTAAATTAACGAGTTTACAAACTACTTACTACTTAATAATTCATTAATTTACATTTTTTAATGCATATTGGTTTCAAAGGCTTGTTTATTATTATATATTCTCTTAAACATGACTCTAATCTTAAATGATTATCATCATCAATTGTAAAATTATCTTCAGCTTTAACATTTTCTGTTAAAAATTCCTCATTTAAAACTATTTGCATACTAAGATCTATTTTGTTCAGACATCTTGAACATTCCATATATATAAAAACCGGAATTTCACCTGACACCCAAATCCCATTATCTGTTTTAATAAGATTTAACTCAGCTTCACTCACTAAAACCTTTCCTATTCCTTCATAAAAACTTGAATTGGATTTAATATTTACTTTTTTGGTAAATCCTATAGATTGGCTAAACATTTCTGAAACATTATAAATCATAAACGAAACCTTATATTAACTTAAAATATGATGATATATAATTTAATATGCTTTTCAGAGCGTATAATCAATGAAATTAAGTGAATTAGAAATAAATAAAATCTTGATAGACAAAGAAATCACCTTGTCTTCAACAATATTACGTAAATATTTAAAAAGTTTACAAAAAGAAAGCCACATAAATGAAACCAAAAATTTGCCAATTTTTTTTCCTACAGCACTGATTTTTGGAGAAATTTTTAAAAATTTCTCTCTTCCAGATGGAACTATACACTTGTCGCAAAAAATCTTATTCTCAAAACCAATAGCTCAAAATTCAAATATTCATGCATTTGCAAAAATCAATAAAAATACTGTTAGAGCCGGAAAGAGATTAATTTCTATTAAAGTTAACATACATAGCAATAATTCAATAATGCATGAATCTGATTGCAATTTACTGGTATCATGAAAAAATATAAATTAGGGTATAAATTCAAATCTGAACCAATCAAATTTTCACAGCAAAATGTGATTGAGTATGCGAATGCTAGCGGAGATCAGAATCCTATTCACATAAACAAAGAGTTTGCATCTAAAACTATTTTCAAAGAAACAATTGCACATGGCATGATGATAGGCGCTTTTTTAGGAGAAATTATTTTTCTTGAATACAAAGATAAATGGTTGGAGAATGGATCGATAGATATTAAATTTAAAGCTCCAATATTCATGAATGAAAAAATTCAAGCTTTTGCAGAAGTTACTAATAATGAAAATCAAATCATCAAATTAAATGTGTCTGTTATAAAAAATGACGGAACTGAAGCTATAAAAGGCTACGCTACAATTAAAATTTAATATATGATTCTATTACTACAATAATTAAGTTAAATAAATGACAGATAAAAGTATAACAATATCAATTGACGCAATGGGCGGAGACAATGCACCTTCCGAAATAGTAAAAGGGGCGGTCCTTGCCGTTAATAAAAACTCTTTTTTAAATATATTATTGGTTGGTGACGAAGATCAAATAAAAAACTCACTTAGTATGCTCGGGCCATCTGCTTTAGAATTTATAGAAACAAACAGAATCACAGTTGTTCCATCAGAAGGTGTTATTAAAGATGGGGAACAACCAGTAGTTGGGTTTAAGAAAAAACCTAAATCATCTATAGCAATATCTTCTTATTTGGTAAAAGCTAAAAAAGCTCATGGCTTGCTTTCAATGGGTTCAACCGGAGCAACAATGGCAGCATCAGCACTTACAATGGGAATGATAAAAGGGATCGAGCGACCTACAGTTGGGGGGCCTATCATTGGAAGCTCACCTAATACTGTAATTCTCGACATTGGTGCTAATGTAGACAGTAAGCCTTCTCAGTTAGTAACATTTGCGGTACTAGGCTCAATATATTCGAAGCACACTTTTGGCGTTGAATCACCGAGAGTAGGAATTTTAAATGTTGGAAGCGAGGAAGGAAAAGGGAACAAATTAACAAAAGAAACTTTTGATCTTATAAGAAATACAAACCTTAATTTTATTGGAAACATAGAACCTAATGACTTGTTTTATGACAAAGCTGAAGTAGTAGTTTGCGATGGGTTTGTTGGGAATATTCTTCTAAAAATTCTTGAATCTACAGGATTTTTAATGAAAGATTTTATTTCAAGTCAAATAGATTCATATGTAAATGAAAATATAAAAAATGAAATATCAACAAATGCGTTAAACTACCTCAACGTAGGGGAAACATATGGTGTTGCTCCTCTATTTGGAGTAAATGGAGTTGTTGGAATTGGGCATGGAAAAGCTAACCATGTTACTGTTGAAAAAGCGATTAACAGTGTTATATTGTGGATCAACAGCAATATGATTGATGAAATGAATAAAGAAATTAACCAACTAAGCATAGAGAAAAATGAATAATACCAGAACTAAAAACGCACTTATAACCGGAGCATCAAAAGGAATTGGAAAAGCTATTGCAATAGAATTGGCTAGCCAAGGTATTAATATATCCATAAATTATAACAATTCAAAAACTGAAGCTGTTGAACTACAAGCTCAATTGAAGAGTGATTACAATATTGAATCTTGTGTAATCAAAGGAGATGTTAGTAATAAAGAAGATTGTTACAATCTAGTCGAAACGTCAATTGCTAAATTTGGATCAATAGACATTCTTGTTAACAATGCTGGAATAATAGACGATAGTTTAATGATAAGAATGCAAGATGATGCATGGGAAAAAGTAATAAGAACTAATTTGAATAGTATTTTTTATTGTACAAAACCTGCACTCAAATCAATGCTTAAAAATAAATGGGGAAGAATATTAAATATAGGTTCAGTAGTAGGAATACGCGGGAATATCGGACAAGTAAATTACTCTTCATCTAAAGCAGGAATGATGGGATTTACTAAATCTTTAGCTAAAGAAGTTGCAACTAGAAATATTACTGTTAACACAATAACACCCGGTTACATTAACACTGAGACTGTAGATGTTTTAAAGCAAGAACAAAAAGATACTATTATGAAATGGATACCTCAAGGCCATTTTGGAGAAGTTGAAGACATAGCACACTTAGCTGGATTTATTTGTTCAGAAAAATCTAACTATATGACAGGTCAAATAATTAGTGTTGATGGCGGAATGGCAATTTAAATTATATTTATTAATTAGATATAGACCATGGAAAATTTTAAAAATAAAACTGTAATTGTAACTGGAGGAAGTCGAGGAATTGGTAAAACGATTTGTATCGAGTTTGCTAAATTAGGTGCTAATGTGATTTTTAACTATGCACGAAATCACAACGAAGCAAAAAAAACAAAAGAAGAAATCATAAAATACGGAGTTACATGCGAAGTAATAAAATGTAATTTAAATGATTCTGAGCAAATAAATAACTTTTTTACTGAAATTGAATCAAAATATAAATCAATAGACATTTTAGTAAATAATGCTGCCTCTGGAGTAAATAAAAAATCTTACGAGTTAGAGATAAAACACTGGGATTGGACATACAATATTAATGCTAAAGCTCCATGGTTATTATCTATAAAATCTTCCAAGTTAATGAAAAATGGAGGGTCCATCATTAATATTTCTAGCCTAGGATCACAAAAGGTTTTACCAAATTATTTTCTTGTAGGAACTTCCAAGGCATCATTAGAGGCAATAACTAAATATTTAGCTGTAGAATTAGCAGACAAAAATATTAGTGTTAATGCAATATCAGCAGGTATAGTAGAAACAGAAGCTCTTAATAGCTTTCCTAATAAGGATGAAATGTTAAATTCTAAAAAGCAAAATCCAGTTGGACGTTCAGTAAATACAGTGGATATCGCAAATCTCGTATTATTTTTATGTACACAGAAATCTGAAATGATAAGAGGCCAAACAATAGTACTAGATGGTGGGTACAATCTTACAACCTAATTATTGAATACCTGTATCCCTGATTTCAAAATCGTCATGTTTATCATTTAGATATTTTTTTTTCAAATAAGCCAATTTAAATGCTCCGTTATGGTACTGATCTGAAGAATGAGACGTAATACTCCCAATCTTTGTATCTTTAACTTTTATATCAGATTCTAGTGGTTTTAAAGCTTTTATCAAAACCAACTGATTTTGTACTTTAGAATAACTATCTAACCTTGTTATCACTTCTTGTCCAACATAACATCCTTTGTTAAAGCTTACATATTTCTTTAGTCCTGCTTCAAGTGGATTATAATTATCATTAATCTCATAAGGAGAGGCAGGAATATTATTAATTATTCGGTAATCATTAAAATTTTTGTCATTTATTAAAATAGTTTCAAAACTAGTTGTTTTAGCAAAAATCTGAATTAACTGTTTCAAATTCTCTGAAGTACTATAAACTTCATAATGATCAGCGTGATAATACTTTTTATTTACTATCAAAATCTTAGATCGTCCTTCAGAGTTAGAGTTGAAGGCAACATACATTGACTTTCCTTCTGAAAGTGACATATCTAAATCAAAAGTATTATTCAATAATTCTACAGAACTATCTCCAAAAACCATCAGACTAGATTCAAAATCTTTTTGGTCAATAATTATTTCTACTTCTTCTCCGAATGTATAAAAATCAATCCATTCTAATATTGGTTTAAGTGAATCTTTAGAGCATCCCAATATAATATTATCTTCAAGTCTTAAAATACTTAGAATATCAATCATCTTACCTTTTGGTGAAGTTAGAATAGTATACATATGCTCCATAGGTTTAAGGGAGCTTACATCGTTAGTAGTAAGTCTGTCTATTAAATCAAGAGCATCATTACCCTTAATGGAAATTAAAGAACAATTATTAATATAGTGAAGGTATACTTTTTTTCGCAGATTATTATCAATCATTTTTATACCGAAAAAGAAGTTCCGCAACCACAAGCAGTTTTAGCATTCGGATTATTGAATACAAATCCTTTTCCATTTAACCCACCCTGATATTCAAGAATGGTCCCTGCTAAAAAAATATATGATTTCTTATCTACATAAAGTTCTAACCCATTTTCAGTTATTACTTTTTCATTATCTTTTGCAGATTCAGCTAATTCTAATACGTAAGTTAATCCTGAACACCCTCCACCTTTCACACCAACTCTAAGGTTTGTGTCTTTTTTACCTTCGAGTTTACCAAATTCTTTAATATGCTTTACAGCATCTTCAGAAATAGTTATTGTTAATAATCCTTTTTGATCTCTTTGAGCAGATGGTTTATTTAGCATTAAGTTAATTTTTTTATATATTAATAATTATATTATAAGTTATGAGTAAATTAATTTACATAACTATATTATAACTGTCATAATATATTTAGGCGATCGGACAACTGCTATATTTATGTAGAGGAAAGTCCGAGCACCGATGAGAAAGGTGCCAGTTAACGGCTGGTCAGGGTAACTTGAAGGAAAGTGCCACAGAAAATATACCGCTATTTTACGATAGTAAGGGTGAAAAGGCGAGGTAAGAGCTCACCGCTTTGTTGGTAACAGTAAAGGCATGGTAAACCCCACCTGGTGAAAGGCCATATAGAAAGGAAATGGATCATCTCATATCCAAGTACTTCGGGTAGGCCGCTTGAGCTTAATGGTAACATTAAGCCTAGATAGATAGTTGTCAGTGTTTATCACTACAGAACTCGGCTTATAGATCGCCTAAATTATTCAAATTCTAATTTTATTTTTTTATTTTGAGCTTGGTGCATTAATGCACCTGAAGATATACCGTCTACACCATCAATAATATAATCAGATAAATTATCTATGGTTACTCCACCAGATATTTCAATAAAAACGCGATCATTAACTTTTCTAATAAGTTCAACACATTCTTCAGCATATTTGGGAGACATATTGTCAAGTAAAATCGCGTCAATATCATACTCAAGTAAATAAGATAATTGCTCTTTTCTATCAACTTCTACTTGGATTGGAAGTTCTTGATCATATTCCCTTATTATTTTATAAAAATCATCAGAAGATGCTACCCAATGATTATCTTTAATTAATAGTCCTTCAGATAAGTTTAATCTATGATTGTATCCACCTCCAACACATACAGCATATTTTTCAAATAATCTTAATCCTGGAGTTGTTTTTCGAGTATCTAAAATTTTAATTTGACTATCTTTTACAATATCAACGTATTTCTTAGTTAAAGTTGAAATGCCTACTAATCTTTGAAGTAAATTTAGTAAAATTCTTTCATATTTAAGTAATTTCTTAGCATTCCCTTTTATGATTGCAATTTTTTGATTTGGACTTATTAAATCACCATCGTTACAAAGCAGCTCAACTTCAAAATCATCCAAAGATAATATTATAGGTGAACCACAAAATATAGCAGAATCTTCACTAACAAGGAACGAGGTAGCAATTTTTGTTTCTTTTATAGTTAAATCTGATGTTGGATCTCCAGAAGGAGAGTCTTCATTTATGTAGTTATTCAATTTTTCTACAATATATTCTTTGGGGAGAGATTTTATTTGTTTATATAAAGGATCATTCATGTTGAATATAATAAAATATTAATATAAACAATATAATATTTACTAATTGAATAAGATACACATAAATCAAAATAAAAAATTTGGATTAGCAACAAAATCTCCAAGAAGGCTGGAATTATTTAATTTATTGGGATTGTCGTTTGAACTTATAGATAATACTGAATCTGAACCAAAACCAAAATCAAACGAATCTCCGTTGGAATATGTAATAAGAGCTAGTGAATTTAAAACCAATCATAATAATAATCAAAACAAATTCATAATTGCTTCAGATACAATCGTATATCTAGATAATCAAATTTTTGGAAAACCAAAAAATAAAAATCAAGCAATAAATATGTTATCGATTTTAAATGATAAAAATCATTCGGTTATTACTGCAATATCATTATTTAATGCTAGTACAAAATCTATTACTACTAATACAAAAATAAGTCATGTAAAATTTAAAAATTGGACTGAAAATCAAATTAAAGAATACGTAAATAATCATAAAGTCATAGACAAAGCAGGCTCTTACGCGATACAGGATAACAAATATTCACCTGTCGACAAATTTATTGGATGCAAGTTAAATATAATCGGACTTCCGATTTGTAATTTAATCGAAATATTAGTGAGTAATAAAATTATTGATGGATTAAACAAAAGTAATGACAAAGTCTGCTCTACAGTAGAGTCATGGCAGGAGCGAGAGGGCTCGAACCCCTGACCCTTGGTTTTGGAGACCAATGCTCTACCAACTGAGCTACGCTCCTTCGTCCTTCATAGATCAAGAATATTAATTAGAATACTTTGTGATATACCCACTATAATTCCTACTATAAAGTTCAAATACTGCCATGATTTACTATTTGAAAGAATATTCTAGCATATCCTGTAACAGTAGCCGATTGGCTTTTTGGTTAATTATTTTAAGGTTTAAAAAAATTAATAATATTAGCTACAGTCCAAGCGGATGCAGCTATCAATTGAAAAAAATCACCTGCAGCAAATGATCCGTAAATAAAAATAGAAACAATCCAAGACGTGCTTGCAATCAACTGTAATAACCAAATTATATTAAAATTATTTTTAAAACTCATATTCTTTCTAATTAACACGGACACTCTTCTCCACAAGCTCCAAGATCATCTAAATACAAACCTTCTTTACGATATTCTTCTAAAAATTCAATATCCATCTCTAAACGCTCACCAATTGCTTTAGATACAACTCCAAATCTCTGTCTGTATTTGTATATGAAGCATAAGATCAAATCTTCATGACGAACTTGTGGTCCAACAAGAAATAATCCTGGTGTCTTTCTTGATTCATCATGTTCATTTAATAAGACATAAGATTTACTTTCATCCCAATCAAACAAATCCTTAACCATTACCAAACTACTTTCAAATCCTGTTGCTAAAATAGGAGGTGTTTTACTTTTATAATCAGAAAATATCTCATCATTTACATGAATGTGATATTTATTATTTATTAACTTTACGTCTGTAATTTTAGCATTATCAACAATATTAATTCTTTCATTAGGCATTTCCTCTTCTAATCTGTCTATAGTATAAGGAGATAGATTTTCACTTGGGTCAGTTGTTCTTTTTTTTGTATTTGAATCTGGATTACTTTCTAATACAACAGTTTTTTTACCCAATCTACTTAAATGAATTGCTGCATCAATACCGCTCTCATTACCACCAATTATATAAATTTGATCACCTTCAATTTCTTTCCAGCTTTCTACTTGGCTGTTATGGATACATAATTCAGAACCGGAAAACACTTCTGTATTAGGATACTGAAATTCCCCTGCTGCCCAAATCAAAAAGCGTGACTTGATGGTCTCTCCTCCTTTAATTTGAGTAATGAAATGATCTTTAGAATATATCACCTTCTCCACATCTGTGTTTTCTCTAATAGGTAATTCAAAATGTTTTGATATTAATCTCAAATATTTTGCGTATTGTTTTCCAGTTGGATGCTCTGTTTCAAGAGTAAATGCAGGAGAAGTGCCAGACGCGATAGAATTAAGATCAATATGACTCCAATAATTAGTGGTAAATGAAGGAGTTATAAATCGCATTTCCGTCGGCCATTTATCAAAAGTATCTCCTACCTGATTCCTTTCAAGAACAATCATTTTTTCAATCCCAATATCTTTAAGCATAGAAGATATACCTACACCAGCGGGGCCAGCACCAACAATAACAACATCATAATTTTTCATTTAATCTCAACTTTTTTGTGATCAGTTTGTATAATATACTAAGTTCGAAACATTATATAAGTATGAAAATAATACCGTCAAGTAGTATGAGTTTAAATACTTAGGAAAACAATGTGTGGTCTGTAAGTATGCATTGTGATTACCTGGATAGTTAATGAGCTATCAAAAAACTTCAAGATATATTTCTGACCATAGAAAATTGCATACTTACAGATTAATTATTATATCAGTTTTGATTTTCTTTTGGAAAAAATTTTAATGTATATTTAATGTATAATTGAAGAATGAATTTATTGAATAGTCTAAAAAAAAATGGATACAGAATCACAGAATCTAGAAAACTAATATGTGAATTATTAGAAAGTAATATTCACTTTCACTTCAACGTAAAACAATTACACCAAAAAATAAATTCACTATCAAAATCAAATATCGATCGTACAACCATTTATAGAACACTTGTAGCATTAGAGGAATTAGGATTGCTGCAACATTCTCATATTCCTCATAAATCTGCCATATATTTTTTAAATAACAATAATCAAAATGTGCATTTAATATGTGAAATGTGCGACAAAATTGTAGATGTTGAAAATCATTCCGTAAATTCTATAAATTTAATTTTACAAAAAGATACTAATTTTGACTCTATTAATAATAACTTTGTATTTGTAGGTAAATGCCCAGAATGTAATTAGTTATTGCAACCGTATTGCAATAAGATTATAATTATTTAAATGATAGAGATATTTAATTTAGAATCAACTTATTTTACTTTTCTAGACGAATCATTGCCAGATTCCAAATGGATAACAATGTTTGTTCTTGGACTAGCTATGGGCCTGCGGCATGCAACTGATGCTGATCACGTTGTTGCTGTTTCAACAATAGTTTCAAAATCAAGAAACATTTGGAGAGGCTTTTGGGTTGGTACATCATGGGGATTAGGTCATACTATTCCTCTATTAATTTTAGGGTTTATTATTCTTAATCTAAGAAGTTTAATGAATAATTATGAAAGTATCTCGCATTATTTCGAATTACTTGTCGCAATAATGTTAGTAATATTAGGAATTCAAGCATTAGTAATTTCTATTAAAAACAGAGATTTAATCGGCTTGTTATTCAGCAGAGCATATAATTTTTTAAAATTACCTAAATTTAAAATTCACGATGATCAAGAGCATGATGCTGAAAGTGAAAAACATTCAAAATTAACATTCCACAAGCCGCATTTTAGAATGAAATCATTTGTAATTGGAATAATCCACAGCTTAGCAGGCAGCGCTGCTGTTATGTTAATGTTGCTACCTTCTATCAACAATGTGTTTAAAGGATTATTATTTATATCTCTATTTGGATTTGGCACAATCATTTCGATGTCATTAATGACTTTTCTTCTATCTCTTCCATTTGCATTAGGTAACAACAACAAAATTTTAATCAAAGGATTAAGTGGTGTTGCGGGGATACTAAGTATAATACTTGGAATGCTTCTTGGATCAGATATTCTGTTTGAAACAGAATTTATATGGTACTAATTATTTCAAATTATCATCTACTTGAACTTGATATGATTCTACTAACCTATTAGTTTCATTTGCCATCGCTACAACTGCAATTAATTCTTTAAGCATTTCATCACTCATTCCTTTTGATTGAGCTGATTTTGTGTGAGATCTTATGCAATATTCACAACTGTTTGTCATAGAAACGGCAATGTAAATCATCTCCTTAAATAAAGAACTCAGACTACCCTCTTTCATTACTTGTTTTAGAGAGTTCCATGTTCGTTCCAATGTGCCGGGATCATTTGCTATTGTTCTCCAAAAATTTGGAATTTTCTCAATTTTTCTTGATATTTTTATATCTTCAAATATTCTTTTTACTATAGTATTTGAAGTGTTTTCAGATATAGGTTTTAAAATAGTCATTACTTTTTCTCCAATTAATATAAATGTATGATAATAATATAATAAATATTTAATAAGAAAAAATAATGTCAACAGATTATGATAACGCTTCTATAGGTGATTTAATTGATGATTTTGTAATACAAGAAATTACTTTTAACGAAGTTATAAAAATAAATAAAAATAAAATTGAAAAACTAATTTTTGAATGTGCGAAAAGAATTCGTAATAAAAATAAAATATTTTTTGTTGGATCTGGAACTAGTGGAAGATTAGGTATGATTGAATCAGCAGAAATTTATCCTACTTTTGGAGACAAAACCTATATCGGAATTATTGCAGGAGGAGAGAGTGCTATGACTAAATCAATTGAAGGCTCTGAAGACTCGTTAAACGAAGGAATAGATCAGCTTAACCTTCATAAATTAAATTCTGAAGATCTTGTTATAGGGATAAGTACAAGCGGAACAACCCCATTTACAATAGCAACATTAAACAAATGCAAAAGTAAAAAAATCAAAACCTGTTTAATATCTAACAAATCTCAAAATGATTATGATATAAATATCCAATTGGGTGTTCAAAAAGAAAAAATTTTAGATTCTACCAGAATGTTATCAGGAACATTGACAAAACAGTTATTAAATATGATCACAACTATTTCAATGATCAAATCAGGTAAAACTTATAAAAATTATATGGTAAACGTAAAACCCTTGAATAAAAAATTAATAAAAAGATCAATAGATATAATCAGCAAAATTACAAACACTAATGAAAGAGATGCAGAAATATTATTTAAAAAATCAAATTACCAAATCAAACATGCAATAGTAATGAACGTAAAGAAACTTGATTACGAAAATGCTAAAAAATTACTGAAAGACAATGATGGATTTTTAAATAAAATCATATAAATTATGAAAAAAATTAATGTAATAGGATTAATGACTGGCACATCTTGTGATGGTATGGATTTATGCTTAATAGAATGCTACTTATCTGATGGAATCCCAATTGGAAAAATCATTAAAACTAAGTATGTAAAATATTCAGAAGATTTTAGTAAATCATTATTAAAATTAAATATATCTCCAATAAAAGATATAGCTCAATCCCACATGGATTTGGGGAAATTGTGGTCTGTTGAAATAAACAATTGGGTCAAAAAAAACAAATTTAAAGTTGACTTAATTGGAATTCATGGTCAAACAATTTTTCATAATGGACAAAAATCAAGTATTCAAATAGGCGAACCTTTGTATATATCTAAAGTTCTAAAAATTCCGGTGATTTATAATTTCAGAATAAAAGATATCATTAATAAAGGACAAGGAGCTCCTTTAATGCCTATAGTTGATAATTGGATATTTAAAAATACCAAAGAAAATATTATCACTTTGAATATAGGTGGGATATCAAACATATCTATTTTAAATCAAAACAAAAATATTTTAGGATTTGATACCGGTCCAGGAATGTCGTTGTCAGATCTTTATTGCTTACGCTTTTTATCCCAAAATTTTGACATAAATGGAAATCTTTCTTCTAAAGGGAATGTTGACACTAATCTTGTAAAAAAATGGATATGTAACGAAAAATTTATATTAGCCAATCCACCAAAAAGTGCCGACAAAGAACTATTTGGGTCTAAATGGATAGAAAAAAATATAAATGATTACAATTCACATGAAAACAACTTAGCGAATTTAGCTTATTTTACATCACTGTGCATATCTTTAAATATTAAAGCAAACAATCAAGCTAAAGATACTACAATTTATGTTTCTGGAGGAGGAATAAATAATAAATCAATTATGAAAAATTTATCTGAACTTCTTCCAGAATACAATATTTTATCAATAGCAGAAAAAGGAATAGACCCAAAATACAAAGAGGCATATGCTTTTGCTCTGTTGGCAGCATCAAATTATTTTAATGTTGCAATCAACGCGAAATATATTACTGGCGCAGTGGAGCCATATATAATTGGAGAAACAGCATTATGGAGATAATTTGAGAATAGCAAAGTATTTAGCATCACAAAACATTGGATCAAGAAGAGAAATTGAGAAATTTATCCAACAAAAGAGAATTAAAGTTAATGGTACAACTATAAATTCTCCTATTACTTTTGTAAGTGACCAGGATAATATTCAGTTTGATAACAGATTAGTTGAGCACCAAGATAAAATAACGATACTTAAATTTCACAAACCCATTAAATATATAACTTCTCACAAAAGACAAAATAACAAACCAATTATTTTTGACATTATTGACTCAAAATATAGAAATTATAAAACTGCTGGAAGATTAGACTATTTTTCTGAGGGGCTTCTGATTTTATCTTCGGATGGAGAAGTTTCAAGAAATTTAGAATTGCCCAAAAATAAATTTAAAAGAGTATACGAAGTAACAATAAGTGGATTATTAAATGAAAAAAATCTAGCAAATATAAGCAAAGGAGGTATAATACAAAATCAAAAGTACAAACCTTTTTCTTATCAAATAATCTACGAGCAAAAAAAAACAACTAAGTTAAAATTAACTTTAGAAGAAGGAAAAAACAGAGAAATACGAAATATAATGTCATATTTAAAATTAAATATTTCTAAATTAAAAAGAATAGAATATGGTCCTTTTAAACTGAATTCTCTTAAATCCAAAGCTTTAGAAGTAGCTAATGAAAAAGAAATTGAGCAATATTATTCACACATTAAAAAATGATAAATTTATTTAATAAAAACGAATTGGTAAATGGAATCAGTTATCTTTCAAAAAGTTATCCTGTAATTAACAAATTAAATGCACAATATGGCACTCCCAATTTAGACCGTGGTACAAAAAATATTTTTCTATCATTACTTAGGTCTATTATTTCACAACAAATAAGTACAAAAGCTGCATATAGTGTGCATACAAAATTCAAAGCATTGTACCCAGAAAACAAAATAACTCCGAAGGCAGTATTAAGTACAACAAATTTGCAACTAAAATCAGTTGGATTGTCACGACAAAAAATTGAATATATAAAATCCACAGCAACATTTTTTATTGAAACAAAGTATACCAACAAAAATTTGTCTTCGATGGAAGATGATGATCTGAAAAACAAACTAATTACAATTAAAGGAATTGGGCCGTGGACAATTGATATGATATTAATATTTTCTCTTGGAAGGCCTGATGTTTTTCCAGTTGGTGATTTGGCTATAAGAAAAGGATTTAATATTCTATTCAAAAAAGAGCATACAGAGAAACAAATGATCAATGAAGCCAAAAATTGGAAACCTTATAGAACTATATTTTCTTGGTATCTATGGAGAGTTATTGACGGATCATGGGAATCAATGTAAAAATTTTTTTTATGGTTTTAACATGCTTATGAAGGAGGGGGGTTGACAAGACGTTTTTCATTGTGCTATAATAGTTCCACGTCAGCTTTAATTAGCTGGCTTTTTTTTTGGAATTTTTTAATTCTCTAATAATAATTGAATTAAATTTTTGTTCCTGTCCATTTCAAACCATTTGTCCGGAGTAAGATTTTTCTTGTCAATCAAATCTAATTTATTGTTAACTAGATAAGTTGTAGGAATAATTTTATTTTGAAAATGATTCGAATATACCCTACCTATATCTGTTTGAGAAATTTCCATTGAATAAAGTATAATTTCATTCTTGTTTAATTTATTTTCTAAATCTCTCACCGAGGATTTGGCAGCTCTGCACGTTGCTCATGATTCTTCCCACAAATAAATTAAAGTGTAAGGTCTGTTACTGTATATTGTTTTAAAATCATTAGTTTTATAACGATCTAAAAATTCTTTTTCAAATTTACTTTTTTTTGCATCATTTCTTTTTTTTATTGTGTTATATCTTTCATTTAAGTTAATTCTTGTAGAATTATTTGTTTCTACCAATTTATACATTTCCGAGTTTGGGTCTAGATTGTTTTGATTTGAATCTATACTGGTAGTCGAGCAAGATAAAGAAAAAATTAAAGTAATGAGAATAATTTGCTTTTTTAATTTCATAATGCATAGCATATTAAAATATTAGAGGCTAGTAAATATTTACTAGCCTCTAAAACAAGGAGGTGCTTAATCAACTTGTATTTTGATTATCCTATCGTGCAAATATTGAGTAAATATTAAGACTTCATATATTCGCTAAATTCATTTCCCATTCTGCTTTCTTGCAAAGCTATATATTGTTTTTTTGAATAGGGAGGAACATTATTAGATATAATTTGTTTTAATCTGTTTTCTTCTGGCCACAACAAGTCAATTACTGTCATTGCCATAGATTTAGCAGGATTAATAACAGATTTATAATAATCATCAATAAAATAATCATTGCCATGCCCTACACCAATAGCGCCACCACTTCTTGGATGAATAATTGGCATAATTTGACTTAAGTCACCCATATCTGTTGATCCTCCCGATTGAGTATCGGGATGAATCTTTACATTTTCACTACCAACAATATTATTCGCATTATTAACATACAAATCATTAATTTCACTATTTTGAAGCATTGGTAAATTACCAGCAATAGATCTAATTCTAACATTAGCACCCATAGCCATAGCTCCTGCTCTCAATGATCTATCTATTTTTTCATTAACTTCATTAACTATATCAATTGTACGTCCCCTGATTCTCCATTCGAGTTTTACTATAGAAGGAATTGAATTAGTTGCAGTGCCACCTTCTGTTAATATTCCATGAACCCTTATTTTATCCTCATCTTTAAATGATTCTCTTTGTAAATCCATTGCCATCATAGCAATGTTTGCAGCTTTTAGTGCATTCACTCCCGCGTAAGGAGCTCCTGCTGCATGCGAAGCTCTTCCATGAAACTCAACATATTTGACTACATGTCCCAAGGATGTTCCTCCTATAGACAAATCTTTATCTTCCGGATTAGTGGTAGCATGGCTCAACATTGCAGAATCAATATCATCGAAAGACCCTATTCTAATTAATTCTTGCTTGCCAGACATAAATCCTAATTTACCTTCATCAATTAAATTAATTCTGTATTCATTCTCAATTGTTTCTTCTGCAGGAACAGCAAATAAAACAACATTGCCATTTAGATATTGATTTGCCTTACTATTAATCAATCCCAATCCAACGCCTAGCATAGATCCAAGTTGACAATTGTGACCACAAGCATGAACCGCATTTGTTTTAGGATCAGCCAAAGGATGGTCTTTAACAATTAATCCATCTAATTCCCCTATTACTGCTATTGTAGGACCTTCAGACTTGCCTTTAATTGGTTCGGATTTAACTCCAGTAATAGCGTGCCCATCAGTGAACCCTAAATTAATACTTTTAAAAATTTCTTTTACCTTTGCAGCAGTTTTTGATTCCCGATATCCAGTTTCAGCATTTTCTGCGATATCTTTTGAAAAATTAATTAATTTATCTTTGTTATTTTCTATTTCTTGTGTAACCTGCTTTTTTAATTCTTCTTTAGAAATACTCATTGGTGCCTCCTTTTGTTATTATTGTATTATTAAAATTAATAATACAATAAATATTTAATATGTTGAAATCTGTACTAATAGCAGTTCCGGTAGTTATACTAGCCGTTTTATACGCGGCATCAGTAGGTTTTTAATTATTTTGAAGTTTTAACTCTTATTATAAAAAAAGTTCCTATAACTAATAAAAGTAAAACAATACTTCTGATTAAAAACAGATCATTAGGAATCCACATTAAAATTGACAACAATCCAAATAGCCACATAATAATCAAAGATACTAATTTAGCTTTGAGTGGCATGCCCTTTCCTAAAAGATAATTTTTTATATAAATCCCTAATAATTTGTTGTTTATTAACCAATTATATAATCTGCGTGAACTCCTGATATAAAAATATGAGGCTACAATTAAAAAAATTGTTGTGGGCCATCCAGGTACAAATATTCCAATTACTCCCATACCCACTGAAAGGCTTCCTAGTAAAATCCACAGAATTCTAATTGGTTTATATCTATTCAATTTTGACATGTTTAACCTTTTTTAAATCAAAAACAACAAAGCTACACACTATCTACTAAGAAAGTCTAATATTTGCATAGCATGTCCATTAGGATCAACAGGGTTCCATATCTTAGAAATCACACCATTTTTATCTATTATAAATGTGACTCTTGAGATTCTCTCAACTTCATTTCCATCTATAGTTGTTTTATATAAAACATCATAATCTTTGCACATAGATCTATTTATATCAGCAAGTAGAGGAAATGGTAATTTGAATTTATCAGTAAATGCTTTGTGTGATTGTTCATCGTCAGCACTAATTCCAAAAATAGAAATATTTTTATCAATAAACATAGAATAATTATCACGTATTTCACAAGCTTCTATTGTGCAACCCGGTGTATCATCTTTTGGGTAAAAATACAAAACTAAATTTTTGCCCTTAAAATCACTTAATTCAACCAAATTACCATTTGTGTCTTTCAATTTAAAATTTGGAGCTTTATCATTTTTTTTCAACTTCATTGTTTCACCTATGTTTTGTTTCTTCTTATATTTATATATATAAATAATAATATTATAAATATAGACAATATTAAAACATAAATCATGAATGTGTTACTTTCCGATTGTTCTGTTGAAACTTCAGATTGCTCTTTTGAAACTTCAGATTCATTGGTAAAATTACTTTTCTCACTTTCTGGATTAGGTACATTTTCAATCTCGTAATCATTTGTATGAAATTCTCTTATAGTATTTCTATTTCCTGCAAACTTTGCTAAATCTGTAATACCAAAATCCTCTATAATTCCAGTAGCAAACCACAATCTGTAATCCATCTTGTAATCCGATTTAACTCTAACATAATAATTACCTGCCATGGGTATTGAATATCGATCTTTAACATATATCCATGAATAAGTATTAGTAAATGGCTCATGAAATTCTGATAATCCCCATTTATTATCAATGTTGTATTCAACCAATTTATCCATATCCATTTTTTCATTTTCGTAATATAAAGTTAAATCAGGGTACATGTTTTTATATATATCAAATTTAGGAGTTCCTAAATCTAATATCAAACTATGCCCTTTTTCTAAATTTAATTTAAACCAAAATTCATTTTCGTCTTCGGATAAAACAAAATAAAAAACTTGAGAAATATTAGGCTTGTTAATAGGCAAAGCATTCTCTTTAATTGGTGACGATGGAGGGAAAAATGGCTTGTGAGCTTCAAGATGTTGAGTTTCCATAAGAAATGTATAACCTAATATAGAAAAAACTATCAGGAATAAAAATTTATGATACATTTTAGTTTTAGTAATCAATAGTATTTGCTTCAGATATTGATAAATAAAATCATTTGTGAAAGAATTAATTAAAACTGTCAGGTATATATTATAATTAATTTAATTACAAATTTCTCAAGTTCTAAGCGTGGTAAATGGATTGTACTTGCAACATGGATAATTGCTGCAGGTCTAATTTTACCTTTCGCACCTCAACTCACAGAAAGTGTTAATCAAACCGATTTTCTACCAGAGAGTGCCGAATCTACAAAGGCTGCAAGGTTAGTTGAAGAACGTTATAGCACCGGATCCATAGAAGCGCCGAGCATAATTGTTGCTCAAACCAAAAACAAAGAAAAATTCACAAATGAAGAAACAAAAATATTGTCAGATATCGAAATTAAGATAAAATCTGACGAATCTCTAAAACTTAAAAGTATAGTATCTGTTTTTAGCCTGCCTCAAGCGAAATCAGAATTTGTTTCCCCCTCGGAAAACACTATGACTATGATATTAAATTTGACTATTCCCCCTTTTGATGATGAGTATCCTGGAGAAATTAAAAAATTAAGACAAATAGTACAAAACGAGCTTAGCGGTGTTGATAATTTGGAAGTCCTAGTTGGAGGGCCTGGAGGATTATTAGCAGATCTTATAGAAGTCTTTAGTTCAATAGATGGATTATTACTCCTTGTTACTGTAATACTTGTACTTGTTTTACTTTTATTAATATATAAATCGCCAGTCACAGCCCTTTTACCATTAATTGTTGTTGGATTAGTTTTTCAGATTGCTCAAGGTGTAATAGCTTGGATTGACCAGGGCTCAGGAGAATTCCTTCGTATAAATGGGCAATCTACAGGAATAATGACAGTTGTTTTATTTGGTTCAGGCACAGATTACTGCCTTTTCATTTCATCAAGATTTAGAGAAGAATTAACAAAAACAAAAGATAAGCATCAAGCTATGAAAAAAACAATGCAAGGAGTTGGAGGTGCTGTAGCTTCAGCTGCATTAACTATTATTATAGCTTCCTCAATATTATTATTATGTGTTCTTAAATCTTATCAATCTTTAGGTCCGGTAATTGGAATAGCTGTATTTTTAATGTTAATTGCTGCTTTGACTCTAGTTCCTTCACTAATGTGTATAATGGGTAAATTTTCATTTTTCCCTGTTGACTATTCATGGAGATCAAAACTTATTGCATCAATTGTATTCCCATTTTATTCTGTAATAGGACTATTTCAACTTGTTTTACATTACACTATAGGTAAAAACAAAACATCTAAAAATTCAAATGAAACAATTTATTCAAGAATTGCTAAATTAGTAATTACCAAACCAGTCACAACTTTAATTATCACATCATCAATCCTTCTCCTTATGTTTACAGGGTTAATTGGAGCCAAGCCTACGTATGACCAATTAGCTAGTTTGCCAAACAATGCTGATTCCGTTAAAAGCTTTGAATTACTCAGATCGGGATTTAATCCTGGAGAATTAGCACCAGTTGAAGTTTATTTAGATTTAGGCTCCGAAAATGCTGCTCTTGAAAAATCAAACTTGGAAAAAATTGATTCATTAAGTAAAATTTTAATTAATGCTCCTGGAGTAAATCGTATATCAAGCCAGACAAGACCTTTTGGATTAGATTCCCCAATTGGAGGCGCTAATCAAATTCAACAATATATTACATCTCAAGATCCTCAATCTTTTGCAATTAAATCTAAAGTAAGCAATTATTCGTCACCAGACAATTCTATTTCTAAAATAGAACTTATTTTAAATGAGAATCCATACAATGAAAAAGGAATGGACTTAATACCTGGCATAAGAAAATACATAAAAACTGAAGCATCTCAGTTAGGAATAGATTTATCTAAACTATATGTTGGAGGTGAAACTGCTGTACAATTTGATACCCGTGAAGCAGTTAATAGAGATCAAATTGTAGTTCTGCCTATCATATTATTGGCCATTGGATTAGTTCTGCTTGTATTACTAAGATCTGTTGTTGCTCCTATTTATTTATGCGCAACAATAATATTCACATATTTCTCAACAATTGGTATATCGTTATTAGTGTTCAGGCATATTTTTGACCAACCTGCTTACACTGCGGGATTACCGTTTTTCTTATTTGTATTCTTAAACGCGCTAGGTGTTGACTATAACATATATTTAATGAGTAGAATCAGAGAAGAAGCAAGGATAAATGAATTATCAGAAGCAACTCGGATAGCAGTATCACAAACGGGTGGTGTTATTACTTCAGCTGGAATAATATTAGCCGGAACATTTTCTGCATTAATGGTCTTACCTCTTACTGATCTGTTTCAATTAGGATTTGCAGTAGCAATAGGTGTTATTATAGATACTTTTATAACACGGACATTGTTAGTACCAGCTTTGGTTAAGTTATTAGGGCAAAAAAATTGGTGGCCTAGTAAAATAATACCTAGTAAATAAAAATAGATTCCAATTAAAATCTATTTTTTATACGATATCATTATTAATCCTGTAATAATAATAATTCCTGAAATAATTTGATATATCTCTAAAATCTCATTTAAAAATAAAAATCCAAAAATTGATCCGGTTACGGGCACTAACAAACCAAAAGGTGTAACTTTTACTGAATTATATTTATTAAGTAAAAATTGCCATAAAGAGAATCCGATTAATGTTGATAGGCATGCAGTGTATAAAACTGATAAAATGACACGGATTTCTAATTGGGTAATGCTAATTTTTTTAATGTCTTCGTATTCTAGCAATATCGATATTACAAATAAAAACACAGCCGCAATAGGTGATATCCAAATCAAAAAAGATATCATATTAATTTTACCAAGATTCTTTAATTGAATGTTTGCCACACCCCATGAAATAGCAGCAAAAAGAATTACTATAACAGACTCAATTTTGAAATCACCATCATTAAATAAAAATAACAATAAAACACCAAAAGCACCTACAATCAATCCAAAAATTTCTTTGCTTTTAAGTTTCTCTTTCATGAATACAGATGAAATGAAAACAGAAAAAAATGATTGGGTTTGAAGGATAACAGCACTCAATCCAGTTGATAATCCTAAACTCATTCCATAGTACAAAAGACTGTATTGAAAAACGCCTAAGGTCAATGGAATAGAAATAAATTGAGTTTTAGAAATATTGGGTTTTTTTACAAAAAATATCCAAGGAATAGATAAAATCAAAAAACGCAAAGCTGCTGCAAATACTGGAGGCAATGAGGTTACGGTAATTTTTAAAGCTACAAAATTAAATCCCCAAAGAAAAACTATAAAAATAGCTATAAATATATGCTTTTGTTTCAATTATTTACCAAGTTTTATTCAGTGATAATTTTGTAAGGTTTGTTATTATTTGAAAATCCAGGAACAGAATTTAATTTAATTAAATTTCTTTTTTTAGATCTTTGATATGAATCTGCTGAGCTTTTTCTGTTTTTACATATATATGTGCAAAATATTTTTCTTTCGTTATTGGTACTAAACAATTCGTTGCAATATTCACATAATTTGTAATTCAATTTATTTACAATCGAGTTAATAAATTCTTTCCATAAGTAATTAATACAATCATTGCGTTTATTTTTAATTTTTAAATCATTTGAATTAATATCAAATTCAAATTTAATATTCGGAAGAGCATTTGAATGATTATTGAAAATATCTTTTACATACAATGACATAGTCTTTTTTAATAAAGAATCATTTTCATTGTTTGACAATAAATCCAAAAAATAAGATGATTTGAAGTTTTTTGTAGGAGTAACCAAATCAAGTGAATCAGTCCTCACACAATGATCTAATATGTTTAATATTCTAGATTTTGTTTTCTTTGTAGGATTATTGAAGTGATTATAACTTAACAATATAATCCACATAATTTTCAATTCAGCTAACGCATCATTTACAACAAAATTATTATTAAAAAGAACAAAGTTATTCTCGATATACATATTTAATTTTTGAGAAAACACAATATCTAACGAATAAGAATGGTTTTCAAAATATGAAAAATTCAAAAGATTTAAATACTCGATTATGCCTGGATTACTTTGGGTTAGTTTTAAATGATTTTGAAAATTACTTTTAGGACTAACCGAATAAAATGACATTAAAATATCTGAACTATTTTCATCATATAGATAAATTTGTTCTTCTTCAAAAACCTTTAAATTTAAATTATCATTAATGTTTAACATAACAAGTTGAAATAAATAATTATAATCATTGAAAAACATACAACTGTTTATTTCAATTAAATTTAAGTTGTAAGTTTGGTTATTTTTCTTTAAATTTATCTTTGATTTCTGATAATTTTATTAGTGCATCTAATGGAGTGATCCCATCTGTGTCAATTGAATTTATTAAATCTTTAATATCTTCATAATTATTTTCAATTAAATTTAATGGTAGCTGTTCAGGAATATTTTCAAATGAAAGATCAGATTTTGATTCAAGATTAGACAGTAATAATTTAGATTTTTGAATAACTTCAGTAGGTAGTCCTGCTAGTTCAGCCACATATATACCGTAGCTTCTTTCAGATATACCTCTTTTAATATCATGTAAAAATACTACTTTATCACCATCTTCGACTACACTAACATAATAATTTTTAATCCTCTTAAAATCAGATTCCAATGATGTCATTTCATGAAAATGTGTTGCAAATAAGGTTCTTGATTTCAGATGATTACTTTCATGTATATATTCAGCTACAGACATCGCAATAGCCAATCCGTCGTAAGTACTTGTCCCACGACCAATCTCGTCAAGAATGATCAATGATCTATCTGATGCTTCATTTAATATCAATGAAGTTTCTAACATTTCAGTCATAAAAGTTGACCTGCCTTCTGATAAATCGTCTTCCAATCCTACTCTAGTAAATATTCGATCAACAATTCCTATTTCTGCAGAAGAGGCTGATATATAACAACCAATTTGTGCCATTAGAACCAAAATTCCTATTTGTCTGATGTAAGTTGATTTACCTGACATATTAGGCCCAGTTAAAAGTATAATTTGTTCACTCAAATCATCTATAAACACATCATTTGGAACAAATTTACCTGACTCAATAATTTTTTCCACCATAGGATGTCTTGAATTATTTATTTGTAAGTTTTTAGAATCGTTAATTATAGGTTTGATATAGTTATTTTGTTTAGATATTGCTGCAAAATTTGAAAACACATCTAATTTTGATATGATTTCAGATGATTTCAAAACTAAAGAAGATTTAGAAATTATAAAGTCATTGACTTCGTTATATATTTCTCTCTCTAATTCGGACACCAAATCAACAGACAATGTAATTTTTGTTTCTAATTCTTTTAATTCTTCAGTGAAAAACCTTTCTGCATTTACTAAAGTTTGTTTTCTTATGAAATAATCAGGTACATTTTCAATCTGTGATTTTGTGACTTCAAAATAGTAACCGAAAATTTTATTAAATCTGATTTTCAAGTTTTTTATTTTGGTTTTTTCTTTTTCTCTTTGTTCTAATTCTGAAAGTATTTGTTTTGAATTTTTTAATGAATATAAATATTCATCTAATTTCTTGGATACTCCTTTTTTGATAAGATCTCCATCTCCCAATTTTCCTGAATAATCAATATTAAAAGTTTTTTCAATTAATAAACTTACATCACTAATATCAGGTAATTCATCAATTAATCCTTTAATATTATCTGATACATTTTTCTGGGATAAAAATTGAGTACTATGAATCAAGGTTTTTATACTTTTTGACAAAGAAATAACATCTCTAGGTTCAGAGTTGAAATTAGAGATTTTAGATATTAATCGTTCTATATCTGATATTTCGGTTATTTGTGATCTGAATTCATTTGTAACTGGATTATTTTCAAAAAACCAATCAACTATTTCTTGTCTATATAGTATTTTATTTTTGTTAATTAGAGGTTGTCCAATATAATGTTTTAAAAGCCTTGCGCCCATAGAGGTTTGAGTACTATTAACTGTATTAAATAAAGAAAAAGAATTGGAATTAGAAGAAAACAAACTAAGATTTTTTCTTGTTTGGGGATCTATGAACATAAAATCTGAAAATTGATAATACTCTGTATTTTCAAAATTAATATTAGTTAAAAGTTTATTTTTATATAAATAATTTAATAATCCAACAAAAGCTTTTTTTTCCACATTGTTACTATAAAACCATTCTTGTTCACTTAATTTATTTAAACTTTGAACAACATTTGATTCAAAAATAAAATCTTCAAAATCATCTTCAGGAAGAATCATTTTACTTGAGTGATCTACTAAATCAATTCCGTCTCGATTATTAATTATTAATTCAGCAGGATTCAATCTTGATATCTCGGATGATAAAGATTGAGTGTTCAATTTTGAAACTTTGATTTCACTAGTTGAAACATCAATATATGATATTCCAATAATATTATTTGAAAAATACAAGCTTGTTAAATAATTATTAGATTGGTTATCTAACATATAATCTTCAAATATTGTTCCAGGACTAACTACTCTAACAAC
>CEQN01211805.1_pt1 | contig 34550 bp, 31 predicted proteins | sample 427011 | NCBI WGS metagenome assembly CEQN01 (sample SAMEA2621277, study PRJEB7988) | marine metagenome | biome: marine biome (ENVO:00000447); feature: deep chlorophyll maximum layer (ENVO:xxxxxxxx); material: "saline water (ENVO:00002010), including plankton (ENVO:xxxxxxxx)" | depth 120 m
AAAGGTGCAGGAGCATTGCATATTGCTGCTATTAGTCCAAAAAATGCAGAAACGGTAACGCTATTTAAAGCAGTTATTGATGTACTCTTAAGCGGCGGTGCTGATATTGACATTGAAGCTAAAAATCGAGATGGATCTACACCTCTTGGATGGGCTGCTTATTTTGGTAAGCTAGAGATGGTTGCATTTCTCGTTGATAGAGGTGCGGATCCGAATAAAGCTGATAAGAATGGATATACACCGCTCGGTGCTGCAATTACATCTCCTTTTATGGGCAGTGAATTGAATAGATCAGAAATAATAAAATATCTCAAAGACAAAGGTGCTAAATAAATAGTAAGAATTGAAGGAAAGGAATAGATTATGTTGACTTTTAATCATTATACAGTTGCAGTGCATGACCTTGAACAGGCTGTTGCTGATTATGGTTCTCGTTTTGGAATGACTCCCACTGGTGAAAAGGGATACAACGGTATTGGTAAATTTGATTATGTGCCAATGGGGTATAACGGTGAAACTTTGTGTCACTTGTTGCAACCTCGTGATGATGAAGATAGCCCTGTTGCAAAATTAATGTCTGAACGAAAAAATGGATTCAACCCTCATGGAGAAGGTATTTATTTAATTGCGTATGACTGTGATGATGTTGATGCTTTCTGTAAGCAAATTGAAGAGAATGGTGGTCGTGTTACACGCATACCTGGTAGAGATAATGCTTGGGTTCATCCTACATCATCTAATTTTATTTTCATGGAAATTTTCCAGAGAAAATAGTTTTGAACAAGTAAATATGGTTACGATGTCTAAAATGGGATCAAGCTAGTTCCAAGTCCTATGTCAGACATTAGTGCAACTCCAAAAAGGATACTTATTGTTCCTGCAGAGATGCTAATGTAGTTATAAAGTTTTTTGTTGTTTGATGACATTGCAAATGGCACACCGAGCAGAATAGTTATAATAGACATAGAAAGTATTGTGCCTACTCCGAATAATATCAGGTAAATAATTCCTATCCATGTAGATTCTATTGTGGGAAGTAAAGCTAGCATTACAGCGGCACTTCCTGCTAATCCATGAATCATGCCGACAAAAAATGATTTCGTTCTGAAAGAGGGCATACCAATTTTGAAAAAATTGTGATCATCAGTTTCAGAGATATCTTCATTGAATTGGTGTGAAGTATGAACGTGCACATGAGTCTTTTCATCGTGATGGTGCTCATGAACATGGATACGATTCCGCCTAATCTGCCAAAATACCTGTGCTCCTAATAAGATGAGCATGATACCTACTGCGAATTCAAAGAATGGCGCAATGCTTTCATATCTATCAAGAACAGTTTCCTTGAATAGTAAAATTATTATGCCGAGAATTAACAAAGGGGTTGTGTGTCCTATACCCCACGAGATTCCAATCCAAAGGCCGCGCCAAATATTTTTTGATCTATCAACTATCGAGGCAACTGCTACAACATGGTCAGCATCTGTTGCATGTTTTAAACCAAGCAAAAAGCCTAACACAATCGCTGAAAACAAGCCGTATTCTGTATCCATTTTTAAAAACACCACTCTTTACATGAGTTTATTTGAATAATTTTGATATAGATCGATCTCCCCACCATTCCACTTCCGGTTCCAATTGGATGCCACAGTATTCGAACACTTTTTGCGATACCATTTCCATAAGTTGAATAATTTCTTTGGTCGAACTTTCACCATTATGTACTATAAAATTAGCATGTAATCTACTTACTGATGCATTCCCTACAGACATACCCTTGCAGCCAGATTTCTCAATTAATGCCCCTGCATATTGATTAGTTGGATTCTTAAACATTGATCCAGCATTTCTTGAAGAGGTGGGTTGTGTTTTTTGTCGGTGCTCTAATAATTTTCGCATTTCAAGTTCACATTCAATTTTTTTTCGGAATTGTAGATTGAGTATTGCCGAAAGAATAATAGTGTGATTTTTAATATTTGAAGAACGATAATTAAATTGTAATTCTGATTTTGAAATTTTAGATATTGTTGTTTTTTGCAGAACAGTAATTTCTTCGACAAGAGCTCCAAAGTTTTGTCCATCTGCTATGCCAGCATTATTACATAATGCACCACCTACAGTGCCGGGTATTCCAATGGCAAATTCTAATCCACCAAGATTTTCTTTGGCTGCAGCTTTTGATAAGGCAGGCAACATAACTCCAGCACCGACAGTTACTTGTTTCCCAGTAAAATTCATCTCTCGGCATGCGTATTTCAATGATAGCACTAGCCCATTTATGCCTTCGTCCGATACGAGTAAATTAGATCCACCACCAATGACTTTTACTGGTAATTCTTTTGAATATGCCCATTCTATAATTTGTGATAATTCAGAAGAATCTTTAGGTTCTGCAAAAAATAATGCACTTCCGCCTGTACGCATGTAAGTATGCTTTGTTAGTGATTCATTATCTACTAAGCCTAAATTTTTTGGTGGTTTCAGGGAGGATTTTGTCATTAGATTTCCGGGCTTTGAAGATGATAATTGGTGACTTGTTGATAAGCATGCCCAATACGCAAAGTTAATGCATCTGAAAAAAGTTTTGTTGAAATCATTAATCCAGTTGGTAATCCTGTATTACTTAATCCATTAGGGACACTTATGGATGGTTGGTGTGAAAAGTCGAAGATTTGCGTGTTTTTGAATTTATTTAGGATGTGTTTTTCTTGTCTAGGATCGTCTTCGATAACTTCCGCAGTCATTGGTGTTGTTGGTGTAATGTACGCATCAAATTTTGCCAAACCTTTTTCATAGATGGCTTGAATTTCTTTTCTTAATTGTATTGCTTCAATATAAGTTTCTACTGGAGTTGAAAGCCCACTAAGCATCCTTGTTCGACCCGGTTCGGAAATAAGATTATTCTCTAGTGCTATTAGATTGTAAGTACCAGATTCTGCGGAAATTAAGCAGGCAATTTTTTCACGTATTTCATTAATATTTTCAATCGGTTCAAAATATTCTATGGATGCACCTAGTTCTTTCATTACTTCAAGAGATGATAGAAAATTTGTGAGTACCTCTTTTTCACATCCTTCCAAAAAAGAAGGTATCACGGCTAATTGAAGACCTTGGATACTATCATTAAGTTCAGAGGTGTAATTTTGGGTAGGGATATTTATAGAATCTCTATCTTCTGGATCATATTTTGCGAGTACGTTGAGCATAAGCGCGCAATCTTCAGCTGATATCGCCATTGGTCCAGCATGATCTAAAAGGTAAGAAACCGGAAAGACTCCTGCTCTGCTAACAAGGCCATAAGTTGGTTTATGTCCAGTGATAGAACAAAAAGCAGCTGGTATACGAATCGAACCACCTGTATCGGATCCTAGTGCACCTAAACATTGACGCGCTGCCAGTGCTGATGCAGATCCTCCTGATGACCCACCTGGGACGTGATCTAAATTCCAAGGATTACGTGTAGGTCCGTGATTAGCATTGTTGGTGGTTCCTCCAAGAGCAACTTCATGCGTATTTGTTTTGCCTATGATTATTGCACCACTGTCACGAAGTAGTTTTACTGTCGTGGCATCTTTTGAAGGTATGTGATCTTTATATGCTGCACTTCCTCTACTAGTGACCACATCTTCAGTATCATAAATATCTTTTACTGCAATGGGGATACCATCCAATGGACTTAACCTTGTACCATTTTGCGCTCTTTCCGTTGCAGATAATGCATCTTTCCGTGCTGTCTCAAACATATGTGTAACGAAAGAATTCACTTTTTTATCAGTTGCTTCAATCTGTGCAATATTTATTTCTAAGAGTTCTGAGGATGAAATTGATTTTTTCTCTAATGCATCACTAGCAGCAGTGAGCGAATCTGGTAAATCATTTAATGAAGGCGTCATTATTTTTCTCTTTCATTTACAATTCTATCGTATAAAAAAGCAATAGGTGCTAATAGTTGATCTTTGGCGTTTCAATAGTAAAGATGAGCATAACCTGATCTTAAGAAAATAGGGAGAATAAATGATTGATTTTGGGTTGGTTGATGCAATTGATGCAGAGGCAATAGGTGAGCCTGGTCAACGAATTTTTCGTATTCGTGTGGTTAAAGGAGGCCAATATGCAGCTATATGGCTTGAAAAGCAAGAACTTGCTCAGTTGGGACGTTCACTATCTCAATTGTTAGCAGAAAAATCTGATGAAAGAGGCCAGCCTGTTGACATAGTAAATCCAGTGGGTATATTTCCTTCAAATCCAGATATGGATATACAGGCATTAAGGATTTCAATAGATTTTGATGTCGACACACAATCTGTTGTGGTTAACGTTGATGATGAAACTGCCATGACATCTATGGAAAGACCTTCTTTTAGTATGTCATTTAGCAGATCGCAGGCTATCTCTTTGAGTTCTATTATTGAAGTGGTTGTCGCAGGTGGACGACCACTCTGTAAACTATGCGGGCAAGTACTGGATATAGATGGAAAATGTATAGGATGTCCGGGGAGTAATGGTCATGCAAAGGAATTTTTAATTTCAAATTCACAAGAAGATTAAAATTTTTTATTGATAATGAAAAGAGGTTGGAAATGTCAGCTCAATTTGATATGAGGCATCGTAGTCGTGTACTAGTAGACGGTCCAGACAGGGCTGCCGCAAGATCTCAATTACATTCAGTCGGATATAATGTGGATGATCTCAAAAAACCTTTAGTTATGGTTGCTCATGAATGGATAGGAACGATGCCATGTACTAATTCTCAACGTGAATTAGCACAACATGTGATGTCTGGTATTCGTGAAGCCGGTGGTACTCCAATGGAAGTTAATACCATTGCTATTTCTGACGGTATATCTATGGGTACAGAAGGAATGAAAGCGTCGTTAATATCACGTGAAGTAATAGCTGATTCAATTGAGCTTTGTGGAGTTGGATACTCATTTGATGCATTAGTAATTATTGTTGGATGTGATAAGACTATCCCTGCAGGTGCAATGGCGTTAGCACGATTGAATATTCCTGGCATTGTACTTTATTCAGGGTCAATTGCTCCAGGAAATTGGGAGGGTAAAGACGTCACTATCCAGGATGTATTTGAAGGTGTTGGAGCTCATGCTGTAGGTGATCTATCAGATGAAGGTTTGGCTGCTCTTGAAGCTGCAGCCTGTCCAGGTGCTGGGGCATGTGGAGCTCAATTTACAGCTAATACCATGGCTACCGCTTTGGAATTTATGGGTATATCTCCAATGGGTTCTGCCACAGTAGGTGCAACTGATAGGCGTAAAGATGCCATTGGTGTAGAAGCAGGCAAACTAGTAATGGATGTTTTACGTCGCGGTGTTCTCCCTCGTGATTTGATTACACGTCACGCTATCGAGAATGCAATTATTTGTGCAGCTTCTACGGGAGGCTCTACAAATATAGTGCTTCATGCTTTAGCGATAGCTGCTGAAGCAGGTGTTGAGATAGACATTGATGATTTTGATGCTATTTCTGAATCTACTCCTTTAATTGGTGATATGCGCCCTGGTGGGCGGTATGTAGCACTTGATATGGATCGTGCCGGGGGAACCTTGCTTTTGGCTAAGCGTCTATTAGAAGCAGGCAAACTAAATGGTGACGTCATGACAGTTACAGGTGAGACTATCGCTGAGATTGCAGAGTCTGCAATAGAAGCACCAGGTCAAGATGTGATATTGCCTGTTGAACAAGCTTTAAAACCTACAGGTGGGCTTGTTATATTACGTGGTTCTTTAGCTCCTGATGGGTGTGTCGTTAAGGTCGCTGGGCATGAAAGATTGTTTCATAGAGGACCAGCAAGGGTTTTTGAATGCGAAGAAGATGCAATGCAAGCTGTACTTCAAAATAAAATTGTCGAAGATGATGTAGTAGTAATCCGGAACGAAGGTCCTGTGGGCGGCCCAGGTATGCGAGAAATGCTTCTTGTCACTGCAGCCATCGTTGGAGAAGGTTTAGGTGAATCAGTTGCCTTACTGACGGATGGAAGATTCTCTGGTGCCACCCGTGGATTGATGGTTGGTCATGTAGCACCAGAAGCTTCAGTAGGTGGTCCTATTGCTGCAGTTCAAGAAGGTGACTATATAGTCATTGATATTGAAAACAGGCAATTAAATCTCGAAGTTGATCCTTTGGAAATTAGTAACCGTATCGATAGTCGTACAATACAGGGAATTAAATATGAAAAAGGTGTTTTTGCTAAATACGCACGATTAGTTTCTCAAGCAGACAAAGGCGCGATAACTAGTTAATGGTTAATTATCTAAAATAGCTTTCCAAGCTCCATGATTAAAACCTCCATCTATATGAAGGACATGTCCAACCAACATGCTTGATTCATCTGAACACATCCAAGCAACTGCAGATGCTATATCTTCGGGTGATACGTTTCTACCGATTGGTACAAAAGGTTTAACACGATCACTAGTTTCTTTACGATAAGAATGCTCACCATCTGAACCTTCAACCCAGCCAGCAGAAACACCATTCACTCTAATACCGAAAGGTGCTAATTCAACAGACAAATACATTGTCAATGAATTTAACGCTGCCTTCGAAATACCTACTGCTGAATAATTAGGCATATAATGATCTGCCCCAGGAGAGAGCAGATTAATTATGACTCCACCTCCATTTTCTTTCATTAACGGGAATGCATTCTGGATAGCATGCCACGGTCCGAAAAGATTTACATCCATGGTGTTGTGCAGATGTTTTGGTTTTTGATCGATAGCAGGTCGTGGTCGTTCGAGCCCTCTGGCAGCATTATTGATCAAAATATCAAGGTCATTCCCATTTATTTTTTCATAAATTTCTTTAACATTACTCTCCTTCCCTATATCGCCTTGCACGATTTTAGCTTCGATTCCAAAGGAACTACATATTTTAGCTGTTTCTGTGGCAGCATCTTTTGAACGCGCATAATTGATGACAACATTGCAGCCTTCTTGCGCTAAGCGGATAGAAATTGCCTTTCCTATGCCACGAGACCCACCTAGAATTAGTGCATTTTTCCCATGAAGTGAAGAGTATATTCCTTTGTTCAGCACCATAATTACCTCGATTGATCTTTTGTTATTCATCCTTATGTCGGATTGCACGATGTAAAGTATACTGGCCAGACTGTCGCACCTTTTCATAATTTCCGAATAAAGTACTTAGCGATCTTTGGATGTATTTTTTCATGCCTGAGAGAGTGACCACTACTAATTCTCCCTCTTCATGCAGGTGTTGATATGTGTCTGCAAAAAGAATGCTAGTCATTTCATTTCCTATTTTTGCAGGTAAATTGGATGCGACAAGATTAAACTTTTTCTCATTTGGTATATTAGTAAATCCATTCGACATTATTGCTTTTGTATTGTTTAGGCTATTATTTTTGATGTTACGATTCGAATAATCAATAGCTACATAATCACGGTCAACCATTGTGACCTGTCCTTTTATAGCTAATTTTCCAAGAGTAATACCAATAGGTCCATAACCACAGCCCAAATCTAAACAATCATCGTGTTGGCCAACTTGGATTTCATTAAGTAGTAATTGAGTCCCTTTATCAATCTCTCTTGGTGAAAAAAGCCCCCATGTCGAATCGAATCGAAGTTTTTGATCACGAATGGTCGCTTCAAATGTGATATCTTTTCGAAATTGGTCGACGATATTGTTGTTTTTTTGAAGATTAATTTCTGTCACAAAGACTCCATAGAAGAGTTTCGCCCTATTTATTCTTATTTTCAGACACAATTGCACAGGCTCTTGCCAAGCGCCGTGCACCTTCTTCGATATCTTCGAGCGGAACCCAAGAGAAAGCAAACCTTAAGTGCTGACTTAAGTCTTGATGGTCTGGGAAAAAACCATGACCATTAGCAAAGATGACACCCTGTTTTATTCCTTCACGTTGTACAGCTAACGCATCAAGATCATCGTGTAATTGTGCCCAAAGAAAAAATCCACCTGAAGGCTTTTGGAAGCTCATATATGGCTCACAATATTCATGAAGTGCAGATGCCAGTAATTCAAGTTTTTCTGAATAGAGGTTCCTCATATTAATAATATGTTTATCAAGTCTTTCATCTTGCATAAATTGCCACAACATATGATGCAACATTGGACTATTCCCCATATCAAAGCGTACACGAACAATTTGTTCTATGACGGATGGATCAGCAAATACCCAACCCACACGTAAACCAGTAGCAATAATTTTTGAGAATGTTCCTACAGTAATTACCCCTTGTCCTTGAGATAACTCGGACAGTGTAATAGGAGGTTCAGATGTATAATAAAGTTCTCCGTACGCATCATCATCAACAATCAAGCAGCCATATTTTGCTGCTACTCTAAGTAATGATTCTCTTCGTGAATGTGACATAGAAATACCGGCAGGATTATGACAATTGCTAATTACATAAATTAACTTAGCGCGTCGCCCATCATCACTTAGTTGTGATAATAATTTTTCTAATTCATCGACAATCATACCTTCTCTGTCGATACCTACAGATAAGATTTCTGCTTGATGTCCCCTAAAGGTTCGTAATGTACCAGAGAAAGTAGGCGCTTCAGATATAACAATATCTCCTGGAGAAAGGAATGTTCCACTAATTAAATCTATCGCGTCCGCACTACCATTTGTAAGTAAAAAATGATCCGAAGTTGCGTTGATATGTCGATCTCTTGTATATCGTTTGGCTAGTTCTTCCCGAAGCGGTTCATATCCGATCCCACCACCATATCGAAGTGGTTCATCATCAGAGACATTGAGAGCGCGTCTCATAGCATCTAATAGTTCTACTTTAGGTAACGTCCCTGCATCGGGAATTCCACCACCTAATGTTATAGGTTCAATTGGAGATTCTACATCAGCAGGGATACCCCAATCAGTCGCTGATCCAGAGGTAAGGTGTTTTACTGCATCACTTGCTAGTTCATTGAGACTATGGTTGGACCATAATTGCTGTAACTCATCAATAAGCGATTGGGGATTTGAGTCAATAGTCATATCTGTCCTAATGTTTATACTATTATTTGAACATTTCAGTCATAATTTGGCTACATACTATTCGGATATCCTAGACAAAACATAGCTCTCTAAGCAAGTCGTTTAAGTATTATTTACAAGTGTCTTCATCACATTTCCTAATATTTGAACCGCATTCTCTAAATCTGTGGGGGGTAGTGCAGAAAATACAAGTCGAATCTTATTTTCTCCACCTGAACCAAAAAAATATGTTGTCCCTGAAGTTACCGCTACATTAGATTTCATTGCAGCACTTCGAAGTTGATCTGCCGTTAAAGGATCTTTTAAGCTTAGCCAAAAGAAGAACCCTCCATTTGGTTTTGTGAAGTCGATGTAAGGATTTGCATGTTTTCGAAGTGATAGTTCAGTAGCATCTCTTCTCTCTCGATATATAGATTGTAATCTAGTTACATGTGGAATGTATTCACCAGATTCTAAAAAGTGTAAAACGATACGATGCAAGAAAGGTGATGCGCCGTTATCGAACCGCATATGGACAAGTGTTTTTACGATAGCTTGTGAAGAAGTAATCCAACCGACTCGAAGTCCTGACGCAATAGTCTTAGAGAAAGTGCCTAATTGAATAATTCCTTTTCCCTCTGCAATTGAATAGAAAGATGGAGGAGGAGGGCCATCAAAATCTAAGCCTGCATACGCCTCATCTTCAACAATTAATATATTATTATCGTGTGCAATCTTAATAATCGCTTCTCTACGTTCTAGAGGTAATGTAGTTCCAGTTGGGTTGTCGTAAGTCGGTATTAGATATAAAAGTTTTGGTGTAATAGCTTTTTCTTTTAAATCTCTGATGGTAGCCAAGAGTTTTTCAGGCAGTAGTCCTTCGGCATCTTGTGGAACGGTAACAATATTTGTTTCTCGAGCTTGAAACGTTCTAATTGCCCCCGGATAGGTGGGTGCACCTAAAATTACAGTATCATTTGGATCTAAGAAAGTTAGTGCCACATTTTGCAATCCATGTGCACTTCCTGAAGTTAGTGTTACTTGATCCGCATCTATCTTTATGTTTGATAAACGACTGGTTCGTGCAGCTATCCATTCTCTTAGTGGTAAATATCCTTGCTGTCCTCCATAGGTTAGTGCTCCTCCAGCGTCATGCGATAAAACATGTTCTGTTGCTGTTAATAACGCAGTTGCAGGTAATGATTCACGATCTGGTACACCAGCATTAAGATCATAACGTAAGGGTGATAGCGAAGTGTTGATTGGAAGTTTATTAACTATAGACGCAAAAAGCTGGTCGAATGAATTTCCATCCGACTCTAAAGAAAATGGCTGTTTTTTTTCTTCGTCCACAGTAGATTAAGCTAAGCGTGTATTGAGTAGTTCACAAGTACTTAGACAAACTAATTCAAAAATTATTCAGTCATGTTATAAAGGTAAGTATCAATAAAATGAAAATTTCAACATGTATTTGGATGTATTGAGGTGAAAATATGGACAATGATATTGTCTTGTCTCATGTAGAAAATGGGATTGGTTGGTTATCGCTGAATAGACCAAACAAGAGAAATGCGATTAATTTCTCTTTAGCGAGTGCTATTCAAGAGAAAATGGAAGAATTTGATACTGATGATGCGGTTCATGTAATTGTTGTTCAAGGTTCAGGGGGATCTTTTTCTGCTGGTGCTGATATGACTGAAGCTCTTGGTGCGGAAGAAGAAGGTGACAGGCGATTTAATCCTTCACGTGATGCTGCTTTGCGAGTTGCATCTTCAGAAAAACCAACTATAGCATCGATTGATGGACCAGCTTACGGTGCAGGAGCTCTTTTGGCATGTGGATGTGACTTAAGGGTTATTACAAGTCGTACAAAATTCCGTTTCCCAGGTGCCGATTATGGCCTAGTGGTCGGTGCAGCAGCATTAACTACCCTTGTAGGTCCGGTTATTGCCAAAGAACTTATTTTTACCTCTCGCGTTGTAGATGCTCAAGAATCAAAAAGTATTGGATTAGTAAATAGGGTTGTAGATGAAACTGATTTGATAACAGTAACTACCGAACTTGCAGAGTCTATTGTTAGTGCTTCTCCTTTTGCTACGACTTGGGCTAAACGAGTTATTAATACTGCTGTTATGGGTGGAGATGCTGTAGGTATTGAATTGCAATCTGATTTAATTCTGCGAGGTGGTTTAGATCACATCAAGCGTTTTTCGGATGCAACAGCCCGTGTTACCGGTAGGTCTTCGAATCAGAAGGCATAATGAAATCTATAGTAGAACTTTGTTTGAATAAACTGAAAAGAAATGATCTCACATTAGCTTGTGCTGAAGCTTCTTTAGGTGGTTTGCTTGGTCAAAGTATCGTAGCTATACCTGGGGCATCTCAAGTTTTCAAAGGGACAATTTCGACGTATTCGAATCAATCTAAGATTAATATTTTGGGTATCTCTGATGATTTAATGGATGTATATGGTGCTGTTTCAGTTGAAGTTGTTACGCAAATGGCATTAAAAGTAAAAGAATTATTTCAGTCAGATTTTGTTATTGCAGAATCTGGAATTGCCAGCCCAATTGTTGGGAGCCAGAAATCTTCAGGGTTGTATTTCATTGGATGTTTCTCTGATAAAAGTAGTGTAGTGGAGCAATTCCAATTTGAAGGATACCGCGATCAGATCATGAACGAAGCCGCATTGCATGCGTTTAAAATTTTGAATGAATCTTTAGTAGATTGAAGAAAGTAGATTATGCCGTCAATTGACTTCGAAGGTAGTACATTATTTTACGATGAACAAAATCCTAATCAAAAAGAAGAAACCCTCCTTTTTTTACATGGTGCAGCAGGAAATCACATGTCGTGGTGGCAACAAATGCCCCATTTCCGTGAAAGATACAGGTGTCTAACTTTGGATCAAAGAGGCTTTGGTCGATCCATGGACCCCGATGGTTTAGGATATTCTCGATTTGTTGACGATGTAGAATTATTGCTAGATTCATTAAATATTAATGATTGCATTATTATTGCTCAATCTATGGGTGGTCGATCAGCTTTAGGATTTACAGTACGTAATCCCGAACGCGTTAATGCATTAGTTATGGCAGATACTTGGGGCTTTTTCGATTGGGAATTTCTAGATAATAAATCACGTGAATTTACTTCTAAGGTACCAGATGCGAGTGAGCCGCTAGTGCATAGAGCTTTGGCAAGAGATTTCCAGGCTAACAATCCTGAAAAAACTTTTCTCTATCAACAGATTCAAGCTTTGAATCCAGTACTAATAGATAAGAGTAAGCATATTCCATACTGGCAACCATCGAAAGAAGATGTAGAGAAGTTAGCAGTTCCTTGCTTGTTTATAGTCGGTAATGAAGACACACTGACTCCACCAGAAATTATAAAAGAAGTGCATCAATTAATTGCAGGATCTCAGTTTATACTTGTTCCTGAGTGTGGACATTCGGTCTATTTTGAAGCACCTGAAGTTTTTAATGGTATTGTTGACGATTTTTTATATGAACAGTTTGGAGATGATTAGTGCGTCAGTTAAATGTTTTTTTCGATGTAGATAACACTTTGATTATGTGGGATGGGAAATTACGGAACCATGCCAAAGAAGTTTTTGAACAACTTCAAGCAGATGGACATAAAATATTTGTCTGGTCAGGTGTAGGGATTCGGCGTTGGGATATGCGTCGCCATAAGTTAGATGAATATGTTGAAGATTATTTCTTAAAACCCCTCCAAGACCATCATGAAGGACTAAAAACTTTTGATGTCCACACATTTCCTGATTTTGTTATTGATGACCATAAAAGCGTGGTAGATGCATTTGAGGGATATCACATATCTGATATGGCAGATCCAGATGATAGAGAATTACTTGATGTGCTCGAAGCTATAAATAAAATGGCCTCCGAAGGTGAATAGTTAGTCTAATCCCATTCTATTGCATTAAGAAGGTTTGAGATTCTACCTCTCTCTAACATCGAAGCAGCTGAAGCATTGGTTTCTACTGCATCTTCTGATTCAGCATAAGCACTTAAAGCTATTCTCGTTCTTGAATCATCTTTAAGTCTGAGTAAAGGCTCTATAATTGTCCACCGTGAGCATCCATCTCTCCTTGCAGCATTTCCACTTGCGAACACAACCCAATCCATTGCACGTTCACGTACATCATAATGCGATATCAAACGGTAGTCGGTATCCCAGATTTGTGGGTTATTGAAGCATTCTGCATCCCAGCTGACTGGTAAAGGTTTATCTGAGGCACTACTAGGATCTAGCGCAATTAACCAAAGGCTACATGCACGCGCTAATGGTGAAACTACAATCGCATCACCTTTTGTCGCCCAACAAAATGCATACGTATCTGCCATGGATCTAATGATACGTTCATCAACATGTAAGCCAGCAGCAAGCAAAGTTCTTGTAATGAGAATATTCGCAATTATCTTGGTGCTGAACTCATCTGTTGAAGTTTGTTCTCCTGTAGGCAGGAGTATAGTGGTCAAATTATCGTTTTGCGATAAAGGTGAAAAAGTCGTTCTTAATCCGCACTCATAACCTAATGCACCTTTGGTTCCTAAAGTTTGCAGTAGAATATCCAGCATAGTGGGATCTGAAACATGACCTGAATCTCTTGCTTCAGGCCATAATTGCAAAGTTAATTCAATAATTTCTTTATCTTCCACTTGCAAATCCTCTCAATGGTCCTACTTCATGTCAATGCCTGCATTACAATGAGGTGATGAAAAAATTTCGCTACAAAAATATATTAATATTTATAGTTCTAGCATTTGCAATTATTATGGTTGTACTTGATCGTTCACAAAAAATTTCTATTGGTGAAGAAAGTTTTACTACAACTACAATTACAGAATCAACTGCACTGGAATCTGTTACAGGAACTGAAATCCCTGATGTAATTTTGACATCTACAATAACCCCTTATCAAGTCACCTCTACCTACTCAATTCCTACTTCTGCACTTCCCAAAGTTGAATTTTACAAAAAAAATGGGCAGAGTGTTTTTTTGCATGTGGAAGTACCAGCGCATGAAGAATATGTAATTGGCTTGTCAGGTCGTAACTCGTTAACAGGGAGAGGGATGCTATTTAAGTTTTCTGATCTTGTGCTTCAACCATTTTGGATGAAGGATACCTTCGTTGCACTTTCAATTGCATTTATAGATGCAGATGGAAATATTTTACAAATTGAACAGATGGAACCGAAATCAGAAAAGTTAATTGTGCCCATAGCATTGTATAAGTATGCTATTGAGGTACCTGTTCACTGGTATGCTGATAGAGGTATTGTTGTTGGTGATAGGGTATATTTAGGACCTGTTTTTTCCGAAAATTTTACACAATAGGTTTGGTACGCATCAATATTGAGGAGGAATGCATGACAGACATAACAATTACACATAATAATATCGAGATTTCAGGATATTTATCTGAACCAGAAGAAACACCGACAGCTGGCATTATAGTTATTCAAGAGTGGTGGGGTCTTACAGAAGATATTAAGGAAATCGCTGATCGATATGCAGCAGAAGGATATTTAGCTTTTGCTCCAGATTTATATCATGGTGAAATTGCTATTGAACCGGATGAAGCTCGAAAATTAGCGATGTCAATGGAGAGAGATATAGCTGCACAAGAAATTGATGGAGCTATATCTTGGCTGCGTGATGAGCACAATGTCTCTAAAGCAGGGTGTGTTGGTTATTGTATGGGTGGTGGACTAACGTTAGCTGCCGCTATTCGCCCTAGTTCTGGGGTAGATGCTGTACATGTTTATTATGGTGGAGGTATGCCATCAGCTGACCAAATCGCTACCATTTCTGTACCTGTTCTAGGTTCCTATGGATCAGAAGACGGTGGTATTCCTGTTGAACAAGTCGACATGTTACGAACAACACTTGAGGATAATAATATCCCTAATGACATTACTGTTTATCAAGGTGCTCAGCATTCTTTTTTCAATGATACCAGACCTGCATATCACGAACAGGCAGCTATGGATTCATGGGTGAAATCTGTTAATTGGTTTGAAAACTATTTGAGCTAGTTTTATAGATATCTAATACCATTCTTCAGTTACGATGTGTGAAGCATGTTTTGCTAATGTGAGTAGTATTTTCTTGTCATTTTCGTTGAATTTCTCACCATCAGATCGATCAGTAACGTATAGAGCACCTCTAACTTCTTTGTTGCTCCAAATGGCTACTCCTAATAATCGTTCCATTTCTGGGTGATTAGGTGGGAAACCAAATGCTTTTGCATGTTCTGATACATTGTCGAATTGAACAGGCATACCATCCAGTCTTAGAGATCCTAATGGCCCATGTCCTTGAGGAGCCGTTTTCAAGTGCCGTAAAGTTATTTCATCAAGTCCAGAAACAAAAAAACCTTCGGTGTCGTTGTTTGTATCTGTAATCGCAAGGGCACAATATGCAGCGAATGTCAAAGTACGTGCTAAATCAGCAACTACCTGCAAAGATTCATCAGGGCGTGGCTTTGCAGGCAATTCGCTTAGTTTTTCAGCTAATGCTCTTAGAGCTATTACTTCAGGATCTATATTTTTTGCTAATTGAGTATCTTTTGTAGTCATCATTTTCTCCAAAAAACTTAATCAAGTTTTGGGATTTCTGTCTTTATCATTAGATAAATAACAAGAATAAGCAACCAAATAGATGAGGCACCTATTGCTATTTGCGGTCCTACCCAAGAGGCAATAATTCCTAGTAAAAAAGTTGCAAACATGCTGATACCAAAAGAAACATAGAATAACGACATTACACGTCCACGATATTCAGCTTCGCTATAGGATTGTATAAGTACATTACCTAGTGACATTCTCCCAATTTGACTTAAACCTACAATTATTAATATTCCTGCTGTAAGGAAATAATTTGTTGAAAAAGAGAAAAACAGAAGTGAAATACTTAATAATAAGCCACTGTAAAGCATCATACGCCCACGTTTTTTTGTGCCCATTGAAGCTATAAAAAGTGAACCGAAAATAGAGCCTATTCCTTGGAGGCTCATTAAAAAGCCTAACCCACTTTTACCAACCCCTAATATTTCATCAACTATGCCAGGTAACAATATCTGGTAGGGCATAGATCCACTTACTACTAGTAAGTTTGTGATGAGTAAAATTCTTACAGTAGAGTTGTTTTTTACATAGCGCATTCCATCTTGTAATTCTAGGAGTGCATTGCGGATAGTACGTTTTTGGTTATTTTCACGCGGTGATTTAGGAACGGGGATCATTAAGAATGAAGCGAATAGATAAAAAGATCCCATGACAATGTAGATATATTCTGCACCACCGATACCTTCTTCAGGATTAATGATTGCTAGGATTGAACCTGCAAGAGCTGGCATTATTAGTCGATTGATATTTAGGCCTACCATGCTCAATCCGAGTGCATTTGTTAAGCGTTCTAAGCCCACTACTTCTGGTGTCAGAGCTTGACGAGAAGGTTGCTGCAGAGCCATTACTGCACCTTGTATAAATGCTGCCGCAAGTAAATGTTGTACTACAATCAAATCGGAGATGATCCAAAAAGCTATTAGAAAAGCATTGAGCGAATTTACAATTTGACCGGCTTGAACAACATATTTTTTTTGTACTGAGTCTGCTAACACTCCCCCAAACACTGACAAGACCAACATTGGCAGGCCTTGTGCGATAGAGAGAGCACCCAAATAGGCATATGAATCTGTCAATTGAAAAACTAAATAACCTCTAATAAACATTTGTATATTCATTGCGGCAAAGCTCGACATTAATGCTGTAACAAACCATCTATATCCAGGAACACGAAGTGAATCTAATGTTTTCCAGATCCCTACAGGGGGAACGTGTTGAGTTTCTTTATATTTTGTTTTTGATGCAGGGAAGGGGCTGATGGCTACTTCTGGATCGGTAAGATTTTCTGGCTTAACTTTTTGTGAAGAATCATGTTTCATATATTAAAAATTTCGTAGCAACCTTGGTAGGTATGCGCTTGTCAACAGAAAGCGTAACAGCGTTTATTTCTAGGAACGAACCAAATTATTTCATTCTAGATAATCTTTAGCTAAATTTAGCCTCAAAATATCAGATGCTCCCTCAGCGAAACGTAATGATCTAACATCACGATAGGTACGTTCTAAAGGATGTCCTTCGATGAGTGAATTTCCTCCACATAAATCAATTGCTCGATCAATAATTAAACCTACCTGTTCAGTACAAAAAACTTTAGTCGTGAGTACTTCATTCGTGGCAGAAGCATTATTTGTGTTAGCAATTCGTGCAGTTCGATAAAGGATACTTTGCATCGCATATACTTGGATTAACATGTCTGCTATTCGTAATCTCACACCCTCTCGATCACTCAATGGTGTTCCACTGCGATGTGGTTGTTTTATATGTTCAGCTGTAAAGTGTGTTGCCCAACTCGCTAAACCAGTTGATTTAGCTGCAATAGCCATACGTACATTACTTATATTACGTAGAGCTCTTGGCATTCCTTCACCAATTTCTCCAACAATATGCCAATCAGGTACTTTGACAGAATCTAGAATGATTGAAATATGACTGCTACCGTCTAAGCTTCGGAATTCACGTTCAATTGATACCCCTTCGGAATCTTTATCAATGAGAACTATCGCAGTACCACGAGGTCCGGATTTCGATTCAATGTTTACTAAAGTTGAAAAGAAGTCGGCAGTACCACCACCACTTACAAATGATTTCTGTCCTGTGATGGTAAGTTCTTGATTTTCTAAAGATGCCCAAGTTGGTTTACCATTGGGTACTGTTCTTGATTCTGTAAAGGCAAAAGCCCCTCTTTTTTTACCTTTCATTAAGGGTAATAGGTAGTGTTCACGCAGTTGCCCTTCAACTGAGGCTAAAATCCCAGGTTGTGGGCCAAGTATATAACTCCCTATTCTCAAATTTGCTCTACCTAAGGTTTCTCGGACTACAGTCATTTCAAGTATATTGGCTTCGCTACCTCCAAATTCAGAAGGTTGTGTTAACCCCCATACTCCATTTTCGATGGAGCGAATTCTTACTTCATCCAATATGCTGTTTGGGATCGATTGATTGAGATTTGGATCTAGATTCGATTCGATATTGACGAGCACATCATCGATAAAAGATTGCACTTTCTTTTGTAAATTTTGTAAATCTATTGGAAGTGATTCAGGCATTATATTCCTAACTTAATTGCTATGAGTTGGGGAGGCTATTTTTCGTATTATTTGTTTTACTATCTTATGCGGTGAATCATCAGTTTTTATCACCATTGTGGGGCCTTCTTTTTCTGAGATCGGAATGAGTCGTTGAACCTGTTCAAGATATATTTCTAACGTGGCATCTGATACAGATAAGTGATCGAATTTTCTAGATTCAATACGACGAAGTGCCTCTGTTTTTGTTATTTGTAGATCGACAATCAAAGTTTTATGGTTATATTTTTTTGCTATGTCTAATGCTTTTTTTCTATCCAATATGTTTATATGTGTAGCGTCTAAGACTACGGAATATCCTCTTTGAATGTATTCTTCTGCTTTTTCCCGCATTTTTGTGTAGGTTTGCTGTGTTATTTCAGTAGTATAGATTTGATCCCTTTGTTGTTTTGATATCTTATCGTGCAAGGTGATTCCCGCAATTTTTTTTCGAACTATATCTGAAGATAGGTATGCTGCACCTATACGTGCGCATAATTGAGATCCTATTGTAGATTTTCCAGTACCAGATAAACCACAAATCAAGATAAGGATAGGCTCTGTTCTTTCATGAATTAATTTTGTTGCCAATGAGAAATAGGTTGTTGCTGATTTATTTTTTTCTAATTTTTGTTCAAGAGGTATGCCTATTTGATTAGACTCTATTGATTCAACTTTGCCTCGGACAAAAGCTCGAAAAGCACGATGTAATGGTTGCAGTATGGATAAAGTTTCATCGCCAGATGCAGCTATATAGCGCCCTGTAATCTCATCTCCTACCTCAGGGAATCCTTTAGCTTCTAAATCCATAGCGATAAATGCAATATCGTAGCCTCTATCAAGGATTCGAAAATGAAACCAATCATTAAATTCTATGCAATCTACAATTATAATTTTTTGATCTAATAGATAGATGTGCATGGAATGTAAATCACCATGACCTTCGACAATATTTCCTTCAAATACACGATCGTTTAACAGATCTGCATCTTGATCTAATAATTTAGTAATTGTTGAAGAAAAATCTTTAGCGTCGTTAGCATTCCAAGTTGAACCAATAAATTGAGATGCTTCTTTGTGTTCTCTGTCCCACCAACTTTGCACAGCAGATACTCCAGCGAATTCGATGGTAGATTCCTGCAAACTATTTTTTGAATGGAAATCTAATATAAGCTCAGCAAATTTTTGTGGAAATTCTTTAGGCATTACACTATTTGCCAGCATATTTGCCAAGATAGCTTTACTAGGTAGTAATTGCATTTCTACTGCATATTCAATGAGAACGAAATTTTCAGGAATATTTGCAGTAAAAATTTTATATTCACCAGATTGTGATTGTGCAATCATGACGATATTTACATACACATCTGGAGCTAATCTTCTGTTTAGATCTACTTCTCGAATGCAATTATTATAGCGTTGTTCTAAATCAAGTTGATTGATAAAACCGAAATCGACTGGTTTTTTAGTTTTGTAAACTTTGTCACCTGCGAGGAACACATATGAAATATGAGTTTGTATCAATTGGATCTCTTGAACATCGAATGCGTAAATATCTGGATTCAGTAATGCATGGACATAATCCGGTAGAGTCTGATCAGAATTAAAATTATCTTTAGAATTTGATCTTGAAAACATTGTTCTAAGACATTAAGAAGGTAGAGTGAGTCGGTCAAGTGTGATAATTGATTTACTATCGCATCTGATAATGGAAGAGGTTGAATTATGTCAGAACCCGAGCAGCATTATTTTCATTCCCAAAGACTAAAATTAAGTTACTGGACGTGGGGAAAACCCTCTAATCCGCCATTAATTCTTGTCCATGGTGGATTAGATCACTCTAGAGCTTGGGATGATTTAGCTAATACTCTGGAAAAAGATTTTTTTGTGGTTGCGTGTGATTTGCGAGGTCATGGAGATTCAGATCATGCTGTAGGTAGTCATTATGGGATCCTTGACCATGTACTTGATTTAATAACTTTGGTCGATTTATTAGGTGGATCTGCATTTGTCGTTAGTCATTCTTTTGGTGGCTCGATTAGCCTGTTGGCAGGGGGATTATTCCCGGATCGATTTAAGGGAATAATATCTATTGAAGGTGCTGGACCTTGGATAAGAGATGAAAATCATGTGTTGCCTCAGCGTATTCGGCAATGGGCAGAGCGTACAAAAAAAATTGAAAATCACGATTACCGAATATACCCAACTCTTCAAGCTGCTCGAGATCGTATACAAGAAGTCCATCCAAAATTTTCACAATCTTTGTCTATGCATTTGGCACAGTGGGGAACTAATGCGATTGAAAGTGGATATGTTTGGAAATTTGATCCTTGGGTTAACACTCGACACATGATGTTTTGCTTACGATTAGAGGAAGTTGAAAAAATTTGGTCAGAAATCACTTGTCCTGTATTGCATTTATGTGGGGACCAATCGACTTTTGATTCAGATAAAGTAGATGGACGTGCAGTCAATGATTATTTTGATCATTCGCAAACTATAACTATTCATGATGCAGGACATTGGTTACACCACGATCAGCTAGATCAGACATTGGATGCGATTAAGACTTTTTTAGCAGATCTCAATTAGTAAAAAGTTAGATGTTCTTGGATGATCGTTTGTTCAAGTTGTTCAGAGATTTGCATAAATCGCTCAAAATCCCATTCACTTACAAAAGTGATTGCCTTTCCATCACGACCAGCGCGCCCTGTACGACCAATACGATGAACATATTCTTCCGCATTCTGAGGTAAATCAAAATTAACTACATGGGTAATCTCAGGTATATCGATACCTCTAGCTGCAACATTAGTTGCAATTAGTATATCCAAATTTCCCTTTCGAAAGCGGTTGACGACTTGGTCACGTTTTTTCTGATCCATATCACCGTGAAGAGCTCCAACTTTAATTGAATTTTGATTAAGTTGCTCTGCAACATCATCCACTCCGCGTCTCATATTACAAAACACCAAGGTTCTTCCCCGAAGTTCACTTTCTATTAATTCTAGCAATCCATTAATCTTATCGCGCTGAGCAACTTCAAAATAAACCTGTGTGACACTTTCGACTGTACTTAATTCCGAGTCTACTTTTATTGTCACTGCTTCTGACATAAATTGCCAAACTAGTCTACGAATTTGCGTTGGCATAGTTGCAGAAAAAAGAATAGTTTGTCTACTTTTTGGAGTTCGCCCTAGGATTTTTCTAATATCTGGTAAAAAACCAATATCAAGCATTTGGTCAGCTTCATCTAGTACTGCATATTTAACATTTTTTAGAGTTAGTGTATTTCGCTGTAGATGATCGATAATACGACCAGGTGTCCCGACAATTATTTGAGTTGGTTTATCCAAATTTTTTAAGTCTTCCTTGACTGAATGACCACCTAATAATCCAACAGCTCGTATTTTTCGAGAATCTCCAAGAGATGTAACCACTTCTAATACTTGCTGTGCTAATTCTCGAGTAGGTACAAGTACAATAGCTTGTACGTTATTTAATTCAGGATCTATCAATTGCATCATTGGCAAGGAAAAAGCAAGAGTTTTCCCACTCCCTGTTTGTGCTAGTCCAACTGTATCATGACCAGAAATTAGTTCAGGTATTGATTTTTCCTGAATAGGTGTAGGGTTTTTGAATCCCAAATTCTTAAGTGATTTGAGTGAATTTTCATCTAATCCAAGATCTTCAAAACTATGTTCTGAGATTGGTTTAGTTATTTTATTGGTTTCTACATTAATAGTGGTTTCTGGTTCTTTTGTATTTTCTGGGGGTGGATCTTTTTTTGTTCGTGTTTGATTTTTCCCATTAGTTTCTAGATGTTTTCCATTCTCATTTTTCTGCAACGTTGCATGATAATCACCAGTGACAGGTATACCTCCTAACGAGCGTGCACCTCCAACAATTACTCTTTCAGTTGATTTTATTCCGATGGGGCGTTTTCTTTTACTTGGGAGAATATTTCCTGCGCCACCATCTTCGACGGAGCGGAATGCTACATCTTCTGGGAGAGGGACTTCTAATGTTTTTCGCCTAGGATTAAATTGCCCCCAACGCCTTTGAGATTGTCTACGGCGTTCATTTAATAATTCTTTTTTACCATCATTATCTGCAACACTTCCCCATGCATAACTTTCCTTGCGATCCTTGGAAGGTAAGTTCTGTTTCTGTTCACTTTGAGGTTGTTTTGATTGGGTAGATGACGAATTTCTACGAGTGGGCCTCTTGGTATTTTTTACTTTAGTTCTAACTATGTTTTGCTGCGGTTTAGAATTATTTTGCTTATTATTTTTTCCTTTTTGTGTGTTTGTTCGATTATTTTTCGAGTTTCTTTGTTTTGGTTGTGTTTTTGATTGGGAACTTTCCCCAACCAGGCGTTTTAAAAAGCCGGAAAGCGGCGACATGTATTAGTTCATCTCCAATGTGTATGATAATTAAAATGTCAGCACAGGATTTTTATCCAAAAGCCTGACATCACTAAATATTGATCTTAAGCATAGGCTAGTAATGTGTTTTGGGTCTAGTGTAAATTTTAAATGTGTTTATTAATTATAGTGAACTAGGAGTAAATTCTGAACTCTTCTATTCCTGAACGAAATCCGACAGAGATTAAACCTTACTTATTTAGTAGGTTGGGTGGACGAGAAATTATTGACGATGTTGTAGAACATTTTTATCAGCTTGTCCAAAATAATGAAGAACTTCGTTCATTATTCCCATCAGATTTAAGCGAAGGTAAAGAAAAGCAAAAACTTTTTATTGAGCAATGGTTAGGTGGTGAATCACGATATAGTGATCTCTACGGACACCCTCGATTACGTCGGAGACATTTTCCTTTTATGATTACTGAAAGACTTGCAGGTTTATGGTTGCGTCACATGATTGAGTCATTTCGTTATTGTGGAATTGAAGAGCCGGAATTGGCGGAAGTGATTGCAATTTTTGGTCCTATGGCAAAGCACATGGTGAATGTCGATGATGACATACCCAGAGAACCACTAGAGAACACTTGGTTGGATTAGGTAGATTTTGGTTTAGTTGCCACCAGCAACGTAATAGTTTTGAACATCAAGGATCGTACGATACTGATATTAAATCCGGCCTTGTCTAAACGAGCACAAAGCTCTTCTCGTGTTTCAAATTGGTCTACTGAAACAGGTAAATATTCATAAGCACTATTATGGCGTGATATTATCTTTCCTATAAAAGGGACAATATGATTAAAGTGTATTTGTATAATAGGTCTGAGTAGACTTGGCTGCATTTTTGTAATCTCTAGGATAGCAATTTTCCCTCCCGGTTTTAGTATTCGCCACGCTTCATAAAATGCTGCATCCATATCAGGGATATTACGTACGACAAAAGCTGAACACCATATATCTACAGATTCATTCGCAATTGGCAATGAAGTCGCATCACCTACAGTTGCAGTAAACCTGTCTTTTGCAGAGAATTTTTTAGCTTTGTCCAATGCTATAGGCAACATAGGGCGAGCAAAATCAATACCAATTGCATGTGAGGCGGATTGTCTTAAACAAGCAAAGCTAAGATCACCAGTACCACAACCTACGTCGACTACAATATCACCAGGGGTAACTAATTCTTCGGCAGCTAAACGTCGCCAAAAATGATGGCGACCACCTGTCATGATTGAATTCATAAAATCGTAGCGATTTGCTATGGACCCGAACATATTTTTTACGTAGTCCGCTCGATTCGCAGAAGGTGTAAAAGCTTCTTTTGCTGAAGGATATTCTTTTTTCATTGAAACACTTTACCTAGGCTTTTCAATCTGGACTACATAAATACCTCGATATACCAATATATGATCTTGATCGACATAACATCTGCGTTGTTTTTTGAAGCATGTTAGAATAAATAATCTCCCCGTCTGGCGGTAAAATGGCACTTCAGCTACTCCCATGGCAATCAGATTATGGGACTTCTTTGTCTAATGATATGGATGAAAATGAACGACCTATTGGACCTGTGGATGTTACAGTTGAGCAGGAAAATTGGGATGTCATAACTGTTACAAATGCAACAAAAATTCCTGCACAAATAATAGATGGTGTGCGTCGTCCAGAAGTACATGTAATACAAGAAGATACAGTTGGAGGGGCCATATTTGGTCTGTTTGGATCACTTGCTGTAGGTGCTGTGCTATGTGAAGAACGGGCTCACATTCTTGAAGAAACATTACGTGTTGAAAGGTTATATCTACATTCTGGGAAGTCTTTGCCCTCTATCACTATTGGTGAGGGCAGATCAGCTATGGAATTCAAATCTCAGCGTGTACCAGATGCAACGAACGCAACGAATTCATTATATAGTCTTCAACAACGCATGTTAGATGCAGAGACTCACTTGGCTTCAGAGCTTTCGCGTGATGATTCAAAAATTACCTTTGTTGATGGACCTCTCAGATCTCTTAAATCACCTGGGCAAAGAATTATTGGCTACATTAAGCGTATATCCCAGTGGTATATCAGCGAAGAGCAAAGAAAATTGTTGTATCGATTAGGCGTCAATCAACGCACTCCCTTATTCCATATTCCTTCCAATACAGAAATCAATAATTCTCAGTCAAGTGGACGGTATTCATGGTTTTTACGGTTACGTGAGCTTGGGGAAGCATATCATCCTTTAGGTGGTGTAATGCGATTGGAAACGAACGGATCTGTACCAATTGAGCAAGCAAAAGTTTTGGCAGATGAATCAGTTCAAGTTCTACCGAGACTTTCTTCTATGCCTGGGCAAGATCCGCGAGCACCTCATAATTTTGTTCCTGTAGGTCAATTAGAAAAAGTTTTAACACACCGACTGGGTGATCCTTTGTGGTTGAATCGCCAAATATCAACTTTTGTAGGTCGGCAAGGTAATCAAATTTGATTGGAGATAAAAAAATTGACTAGTTATGACAGTAGTGAAGAGAAATTTAAAGGCTATGTTTTAGGTACTGAACAAGACTCTGCAAAACCGTTAGAATTTTCAGTGTTCGTTGCTCCAGGTCAGTATTTACAACTTGACGATGTCGTGCACGTTGCCACAAGCCTGCCTAATGGCGGGACGCCTATAGATATTTACGGTGTTGTGGATGAGGTTATTGCCAAACACGAAGGTGTTCAACTAACGTCAGATGTTGCATTAGTTAATGAAGGAATATTACCAGCTAATTCAGTTGTATCTGCACATGTTTCAGTAACTCGTGTCGAACCGGAAATTTATATACCGCCAACACCAGGCGATATTGTTAATATTGCCACGGTGGATAAAACAAATGGAAATAAAAATCACCGTGAAATTGCACTATTCTTCGATAATATGCAGAAGAAAATACCTTTAGGTTATTCTCGTGATGAAGAAGTGATCTACGGTAATCTTGACTTTCTCACTGGTATAAGTGGTGCACATGTTAATATTTCTGGCATTTCCGGTGTAGCAACAAAAACTTCTTATGCAACCTACCTTCTCTATGCATTATTTAGTGGCAAATTATTAGAACATAATAGTAAGTCTTACATTTTTAATGTTAAGGATGAGAGTTTACTTTGGCTTGATCGCAGAAATCTTAAAATGGACAGTGATATTAAGAACAAATATGCAATATTAGGTATTACAGCGCCTGGTGCATTTGCGCAAGTTGACTTTTTTTCTCCAGTACGGAAGAAAGGAGACATTTCTTCATCTGCAGCAAAAACTACGACTGCATTTCACTGGTCAGTAAAAGAATTTTGCGACGAAAGGTACTTAAGATTTTTATTTTCTGAAGCCGATACTGACCAAACTCAAATTCATTTACTCATTGATTCTGTTTCAAATCATTTAGCATCAGCAGTAAGGAAAGGCGGTGCAAGTGTATCAATCAATGGCAAAAATATAAAAACTTTTGATGCTTTAGTTCAAGAAATTGGTTCAGAATTGGATGATGATAGTAGTAATTGGAAAGGGCGGGGTAGTGCCGCAGCATCTCAAGGAACAATCAATGCTTTTATGCGTAGATTAAATAGTATTAAAGAGGATGTTTATTTTATTCGTGACCCAGACGATACCACTACTCAAAGTGGGATAAGTGCCAGTAAACAAGTCAACGTTATCAATCTACATGGCTTAAGGGATCGTGCTCAGAGGTTTGTTGTTGGAGTTCTACTGGATAAACTAATAAAAGATCGAGAAAAAGGTGCGGATAGATCACCATTTTTTTTGGTTGTTGACGAATTAAATAAATATGCCCCTCGTGAGGGAACAAGTCCGATAAAGGAAATTTTGATCGATATTGCTGAACGTGGACGTTCTCTTGGAATTATTCTTATTGGTGCACAGCAGACCGCAAGTGAAGTAGAACCTCGTGTAGTGGGGAATGCTGCATTCAGGATTGTAGGTCGTTTAGATGGTGCTGAAGTAGAAAGAAATGAATATAGATTTTTGCGGAACTCTTCATTAAAGCAAAGAGCTACACAATTAAAACCTGGTTCAATGTTGATTCAGCAACCCGAAGTACCTGTACCTTTATTAGTCCAATTTCCCATGCCTTCTTGGGCAACTCGTCAAGAGGAAGCTGGAGAAGCTGGAGATGCAGATAAAGATGCGCAAAAGACTCAAGAAAAACTAGATAAGATATTATGACAGGGTGATTTATAAACATATTTTTGGAAGTGGTATTTGATGCGTTTTTTACATACTGCTGATTGGCATCTTGGTAGGCAAATACGTGGACGAAGTCGTGTTTCAGAATTTGAAGCAGTACTGACAGAGATTAAAGATATTGCTGTCTCTGAAGATGTTGATGTAGTTCTTGTTGCCGGTGATATTTGGGATACGAATTCCCCTTCTCCAGAATCAGATCGATTGTTATTTAGTGCTTTGAGGGAATTTGTTGCTCATGAAATCGAGGTAGTACTTATAGCAGGTAATCACGATAGCGCGCATAAACTTGATGCAATTGGTAAATTGAGTGAATTACTTAATGTACACACACAAGCTTATGTTAAGGGACATGACAAGGGCGGTATTATTAGGATTACGCGTGATAATGTTCAGGCGGAAATTGCCGCTATTCCATGGATACCTGATGGAAAGGCATTAGATGCGATTGACGTTCTCTCTGATACAGTAAAAAATCGTGGTATATATCAAGATTTTGTCGAAGGAATTTATAAAAATGTCGTAAAGGGATATACGTCTAATTCGGTACATTTACTTATGGGTCATGTATTTGTCGATGGGGCATTACTAGCAGATATTGAAGGTTCAGAGCGCCGATTGCATATAGATGTGGCATATGGAGTAGATAAAGCACGTCTACCGCAGGAACCTCAATATTTAGCTTTAGGACATATCCACCATCCACAAGAAATTTTAGGAACACCAAACGGTTCTGCGGCATATGCTGGTTCTATATTGCAATTGGATTTTGGTGAACGCGAACAACAAAAAATCGTACGTATAATCGATTTAGAACCTGGTCTGCCAGCAAAAACCCGTCTGATTCCTTTAACTTCAGGTAAGCCACTAGTCGAATTAAAAGGAACCCCTGAAGAAGTTTTGGCTAAATCAGAAAAGAACGAAAATAAAAATGCATATATACGTGCGGTATTAGAAGTGGATGCTCCAGAACCTGGGATGGCTCAAAAAATGAGAGATAGTGCAGCCGGGATAGTCGACATACGTCTTGATTATGATCGAATTGAAGAAAATATTTCAACTGTTTCACTACAAGACTTGAAGCCTGAAGAGCTTTTTGTGCGCTATTACCAGGAACAACATGGAACAATTCCATCTGATGAATTATTAGCCTTATTTCGAGAGATATTGGGTGAGGTGGTAAGTACTGAATGAAACCACTTCGATTAGAAATACAAGGATTTACAGTATTTCGCGAGAAAACATCTGTGAATTTTGAAGGGCGTAGTTTATTTGCCATTACTGGTTCAATCGGTGCAGGTAAATCATCCTTATTAGACGCTATGATGTGGGCACTTTACGGTAATGTTCCTCGCGTCGGAGCAGCAACCCAGCAATTGACTTCACATGGGCTGAAATCAATGTATGTACTTTTCGAATTTATTGTCCGAGGAGATATTTATAGGGTTGTAAGAAGAACTCCATCAACCAATTCGACTAGATTAGAGAAACAGGCATCTGATGGTAGTTGGGATTTAGTAGCAGATCGTTCGCGTGACGTCACTTCGAATATTTCAGAGCTTCTCGCCATGGATTTTCAAACTTTTACACGGACTGTCATTTTACCACAAGGCCAGTTCGACGCCTTTTTAAAGAGTGATACAAAAGCTAGACGTGACATTTTAGTAAAATTACTAGGTCTAAGTATGTATGAAAAAGCTCGGAGTATTGCCAATAAACGTGCCGATCAGGCACAGGATCGAGCACGAACAATAGAGACTCAGCTCGAACAACTTGAACTTGCTTCCCCTGATGATATTAAGAAAATTAAGGACGAATTGAATGAAACGATACAAATCGCAGAGGAACTTAAACAAAGGCGACAGACTTTAAGTGATTTAGGAGAAACGTTTAGAGATACTCGTGAGAAAGAAAATATCTTGAATAGAGCGGTGGTAAATTGCAGTGATGCAGAAAAAATTTTTAGTGAGACTCAATCTAATCTTGAAATGACATTAGAGTCGCTTTCTAAGTTTGAAAATTTCCTTCAATCCACAATGCAAAAAAGAATTAGGCATCAATATAGTCCAGATAAGCATAACGATTTAAAAGTACAACTTGAAACTATGGAAAAGCGCCAGTTTTTGGAAACACAGTTAAATGAAAAACGGCAACAATTGCAAAGTTTGAATGAGAAACAACAAGACCTCAAAAAAAGCATTGCTATGTCTGAAGATTATTTGAAAAAAAATCAAAGTAGTATTGAATTTAAGCGAAAGGGCTTAAAGCAAAAAAATAATTTAGTGGTTTCAATTGATTTCGATAGTCCTGCTGAAGAAATTAGCCAGCAGTTACAAAAAGTACAACGAGATATTCAAGAACAAAAAAAACACCTCACAGATTATTTTATTGAGGAAAAACGATTATCTGAAGAAGTTATAAATCAAAAACAAAATGTTAAGAGTGCACAATACGATCATGATCGTCTTTTATCTGAACAAAAAGATCTCGAAGAAAAACGAATTGAAAAACAAACTGAATATGCGCAAAAACAAAAAGAGAATGTTATCGCTGGTTTATTAAGTGAAATAGAAGATGGTGATTTGTGTCCTGTATGTGGGCAAGAAATGTCGATCGTGCAAGATAATCTTGAAAAAGAGTCATTACACAATCTGCACGAAGGACTTGAGGAAATTAATACTAAAACTGAGAGTCTACAAAAGCAATTGTCACATTCGATTGGCGTATTAAGTGTTGCAGGGAATCAACTTGAAACGGTCACACTTAACCTTCAAATGGTGCAAAGTAAATTAGATTCAACTAAGGAGCACTTAGGTGTATTTGGAACAAGTGTAAATCAAATTGATGAAATGTTAACTTTTTTGGAAGAATTGACAGTGAATATTGGAGAAATCTCTAATTTAGAGAAGGAAAGTCGAAATCATGAAATTGAATTAGAAAAATTCAATCTACAACTTTCTGCTGAGACAGGATTTTCAGTGATTGAAGAACAAATTAACGATTTGCTTCAACAAATTGATGCTATTGTGTCGAAGCCAATAAATATCTCAGAAAATGAGCTAAAAAAAGCAATTGATGAATATGCTCAACTGTTCACTGAGTATGAAAAACTTACTTCGGATATTTCATCATATGAACTCAAAATCAATGAAAATAAAATCAAGGCCGATACACTAAATAATGAAGTCAAGAGGCATGAGAAAATTGTTCAATCTGCTGGAAATGTTGCTCTGAAAGCAGAACAAGAATTTAACGTTCTAAATGAAGATTTAAAACAGCAATGGATTGTTGCGATTGAACATGAAGAGCCAGATTTTGAAAAATTAAGACGCATTATGGAATCCCATCAGCACGAGGAAAATGAAAAAAATGCTTTAATTGGATCATTCGAAGCTCAATTGCAGCAAGCACAAAATCAACGCGCATCCGCTATTCGAATGCATCAGGAAGTTACGGATAATAAAGTAAAAGGAAATTTGCATAAAACTCTTGCTACTGAATTGCAAAGTTCAAAGTTTATTGAGTTTGTTCAACAAGAGGCGATGAACTCATTGGCCTCTGATACTTCATCATGGCTTGATAGATTCACAAATGGTCGATATGAATTGACTGTAGAATCTGGTGATTTTTCTGTTGTTGATCGGTTAAATGGTGATGAGAAACGTTCAGTGAAAACTTTATCAGGTGGTGAAAGCTTTCTCACAAGTTTGGCATTGGCACTCTCGCTTTCTGAACATTTACCGGAGTTGTCAGGCCTAGGCGGTGGTATGTCACTGGAGTCTTTATTTTTGGATGAAGGTTTTGGGACTCTTGATGTTGAATCTTTAGATCTTGCTGTACAAGGTTTAGAGACATTGGCTGGAGGCTCTCGATTGGTTGGAGTGATTTCACATGTTGGAGAATTGGGCGAACGTATTCCTGATCGGATTGAAGTGATTAAAAATGGCAATCTAAGTTATATATCTGAATAAATACAAATTTGTATCACACAGTTACAATAGAAAAATGAAAGAAGAAGTATTCGATACTACATCTGCAGTATTTCATGATGCAAAAAATGCTGTCAGTGAGTTACCAAAAACACGAGAAAACCTTTTACCTGCATTAGAAATTTTTCAACAGAAATTACATTGGTTGCCTGAAGCTTCAATTGAATATGTTGCGGGCCATATAATGCTTCCTGTTTCTGAAGTTTATGCAATTGCTACTGGTTATTCTGAGCTTAATCTTTTGAAACCAGATATTACTCAATGGCATGTATGTATGGGAGTGGCTTGTGATCTTGCTGGAGCATCAGAGTTAGCAACTTTTGTTGGCGATATTAAACAAATTGACTGTCAATTTTTATGTGCTTTGGCACCTGTTGTTGTTGACCCACACGAACAGCTCTATGGTCGTGTCACGACGGATAATTTACGCGAATGGTTAAAAAAATGAGCACTTTACACCCTATGGCTGCGTTAAGAACAAAATATGTTGCTCCACCTATTCCTCGTATTTTGATACATCGAGGTACTGCTGGAGATGCAGTAGGAGTTTCTGAATATGGTGATCGTATTCGCGACATACTTGGAGAAAAGGCTCATTTTGTTGTTGATGTCTGTTCAGATGGAGCAAATTGGGCTGCTCCATCTGCGACTGTAGCTCAAGGCACTTTTATGCGCCGATTTGAGAGGCTCGATCTCAATGGTGTGGATGAGGTAGTTGAGTGCTTTCTTGGGGATTGTGGAGATGCTGAAAAATATGCTGGAACGGGAGAAAAAGGTATTACATCTCGAATGGGTCGAAATGATGGTTCTCTTGGTGATGTTTTATCGCAAGGTGCGTACATAGCATTGGATCGTGTATTACAATTTTCGCCCGAAGAAATTATTAGTCGACTTGCTGACATTGGACTTACTGGCAGAGGTGGTGCACATTTTCCAGTGTCACAGAAATGGCAATTTGCAAGAGCGCACGCAGATCAACAAAAAATTTTGGTGGTGAATGCTGAAGAAGGGGAACCCGGAGTCTTTAAAGATAGACATATGCTTGAAGGGGATCCACATCGATTAATAGAAGGAATACTTATTGCACATCATTCAGTTGGATTTGAGGCTGTATACATATATGTAAATGGCCAGGCGAAACAAGCGCGACTTAGTCTTGAAAAAGCATTGTTAGATGCTGCACAAGCGGGGATTACTGGTGGCGAGTGTTGGGAGAGGAATTTTCAACTAACAATTAATGTACGTTCAGGTGCTGGCGGTTATGTATGTGGTGAAGAATCTGTCATTTTGAACAGTATTGAAGGCAAAAGACCTGTCCCACGGTACAAACCACCATTTGCTACAGATGTTGGTTTGTTTGGAAAGCCGACGGTGATTAATAATGTCGAGACTTTGTGTGCAGTAACTACGCTCTTCGACAATCCACCACCTCAAACCAAATTAATTTCACTATCAGGAGATGTGCCTCGACCGGGATTGTATGAAGTGCCAATAGATGGTGCTATGACATGGTCTGGGATGATCGCTAATGCAGGCAGAAATCCTCAAGAAATAAAAGCATTATTGGTAGGTGGACCTTCAGGTGAATTTATTCATTTTCAACAATTTGATGACGTACTTGAAATGTCAAGATTAGGTGCTGGAGGAGTTGTCGTTTTGAATTCAGTTGCTGATATACAGCATATTACAAATTCGCTCGCATCATATAACAAGAGAGAGTCATGTGGTGAATGTACACCATGTCGTGAAGGTTCAGAGCGTCTAGTTAATCTTTTGGCAAATGTACATGAAAATGAAAAGAAAATTTATGAATTAGTTGAAATTATGACTGAAAGTTCGCTTTGTCAGTTAGGTGGGATGGCTGGTCGCCCAGTTTTATCAGCACTAGAACAGTTTAAACAGGAATTTGAAAATAGTTGATTTTTTTTGTCATTATTGTATAAGAAGATCATATTTAAGGATTTATTGATGTCGCTCGAAGTAACACCAAAAGTGCTCAAAATTACAATCGATGGTGTAGAGAACGAAGTTGTTTCAGGTAGTATGATACTTGATGCAATTTTGGCTCAAGAAATTGATATTCCACACTTGTGTAAAAGTGATGCACAAGGACCACTTGGAGCTTGTCGCACGTGTTTGGTTGAAATTGCTGGAAGTTCTCGATTGGTTGCTGCTTGCCATACACCTGTTACGGACGGTATGGAAGTATCTACAGATTCTGAACGTACCAATCGAATCAGACGCGGTGTTTTAGATTTAACGATAGGAATGTCTGCAGATGGACGTGGTCAAGGTCAGGCTGCTCTTTATGCGAATTCACATGGTTTAAGCTCTTCAACATATGTACCAAATCCAAGATCATCCAAAGATGAATCTAATGTATTTTTCTCTTTAGATATGAATGACTGCATACTCTGTGGTCGATGTGTTGATGCATGTCAAAACACTCAGCATATTGGTGCTATTGGAATAAACGGCTTGGGTGAAAATGCGCAAATAGGCTCAGCTTTTAATGCTTCTTGGCGAGATTCCAATTGTACTTCTTGTGGACAGTGTGTTTCAGAATGTCCAACAGGGGCATTATTACCAAAAACATTGATTGGATCAGCTTCTAGTCATCGGATGGGAAGAGATACCGACATTGTAAGTACCACATGTCCCTATTGTGGAGTTGGGTGTGGTCTATTAGTACATCGAGCTGAAGAAAGAATCGTATGGGTCGATGGTGAGCCAAACAATCAATCTTCATTAGGTATGACTTGTGTTAAAGGACGTTTTGGACTTGATTTTGTACATTCTGAAGATCGATTAACTACTCCATTAATCCGACGTAATGGTCGATTAGAATCTGCATCATGGGATGAGGCACTACAGTTGATTGCAGAAAAATTTGTTGAAGCTCGAGGTAGTTTTGCCTCAATTGCTTCTGCAAAAGCTACAAATGAAGATGGATATATTCAGCAAAAATTTGTTCGCGCTGTAATGCAAACTAATTCAATAGATCATTGTTCTCGTCTATGTCATGCACCATCTGTAGTAGCTTTAATGGAGCAGGTAGGATCAGGTGCTACAAGTAATTCATATTTAGATTACGAACAGGCTGGAACACTGTTGGTAGTTGGTAGTGACACGTCACAAAATCATCCAGTTATTGCATCTCGTTTACGAAAGGCTGTGCAAGAAAATGATGCAGCACTTATTGTTATAAATCCTATAGAAATTGAATTGTGTGAAGTGGCTACAGTACACCTCCAACCACGTCCTGGGACAGATGTCGCATTACTAAATGCCATGGCCAATGTGATTTTGGAAGAAAATTTGGAAGATCAAATTTTTATTAGTCAGCGAATGGAAGGTTTTGAGGAATGGCGGGAAACTGTTCAACAAGTTTCTCCTGAAGATGCAGAAAAAATTTGTGGTGTGTCAGCGGAAGATATTCGTCGTGCTGCAAGATTATTTGCCGATCCTCCGCTTTCCCAAAATGGCAATCCTCGAGGTTCTTGTACCATCTGGGGGATGGGTGTTACACAACACACCATGGGGTCAGATAATGCACGTGCGTTGATTAATCTTGCTTTGCTATGTGGTCAGGTTGGTGGTATTGGAAATGGTATTTCACCACTTCGTGGTCAAAATAATGTTCAAGGTTGTTCAGATGTAGGGTGTCTTCCTAATGTTTTTCCAGGATATGAGGCAGTTGAT